>JQIA01000396.1_pt1 | contig 21630 bp, 16 predicted proteins | sample 811431 | NCBI WGS metagenome assembly JQIA01 (sample SAMN02998118, study PRJNA258478) | marine sediment metagenome | biome: marine; feature: seafloor; material: sediment; isolation source: oil-polluted sediment collected from 3 locations (0.5 km, 0.7 km and 0.9 km)... | place: USA: Gulf of Mexico ...
AAGCAGATAGTCCAGACTCGATAATGTAATGGTAAGTTTCGCCCCAAAAAAATAAAAATTATCATAAGATATGACAATATGTCTAATATAAAAACGGCCCAGAGATCCAGTTGGACACACAAGGATAGGGAGGGAGCTAATGCAACAGGGGCTAAGACTGTAGCAATAAAACAGAGGCTGAATAAGATTCTTTCCTGCCAGAATGTAAGGTCTTCAGCTTCCCATACATATTCCGGTAAACATTTTTTTTCAATCTGTCCCCAGAATAAAATTATATTATCAGCAAAATTTTGAACCATAAGTATCTTCCCCCGCAGAAACAAACTATTAATGTATGGCTGAAATTTACTTCATTTCCGGCTTTTTCAAGCTGTATTTACAGTAATTGGCATCATTGCTATGTTTCAGGAAATGTATCAGTTAACTTTACAATGGATGCCATGGTCTGGTGAGAGCGCATCAGGCAGCATATATAATATTTATGGGTAAAAGAGAACGTCAATCATTTCAATACCCATCCTACCATTGCATCCCTGGATACTGTCAATGTAATCAGTTACTATATTTTTAGTAAATTTTAAAGTGAAAAATTCAAGGAAAGAATTACTATGTTAATATGAATTATTTTTTTTGGGAAGAGGTGGTTATAACAATTGCTGATGGCGTAGTAGCTAAAAATTGATGAAGAATCAATGACTATTAGGGAATTATTCGTAGGATGGCAGATAATCAGAAGTATAAGAAAATGACAATTTAATGTCCGTTAGCTGCAAATTTTTCAGTTTTCATTTTTGCTCCCAAAAAAGTTTATGTGCTTCCGGTGGTCTCAGATCCCTTTTTTATACTGACTGTTTGTTGATGGATGAATCTTTTTTTTGAGTTCCGCAACTGAATTCGGTGCTCCGTTTATCAGGTTTTCAAATAGCTTTACTAAGCCTGATTTATCCACGTCTATTCTGGTTTCAGTTTTAATATCACGTAAATCGATTGAGAAACCGGAAAAAAATCCCGGTAAATCACGAATAATATCAGTGTTTAAATAGTTCCTGCCATTATAAAGACAATGATAATTCCCTTTTGATTTCTCGATACAAAATTTAACTTTTTTTTCATTTGTAATGGGTGCTGATTTATTGCATTTTTTTATGCATTCATCGTCAATTCGGTTTTTCTCACACCCTGAAACCTGATGAAACAGGCACTGTCTGCTGGTTATGAGCTGGATCGGGTGATAGATGCTGTAAAACAATTTAAAGTTTTCAGGTCTGATAATGCTTTTTAACTGAGACTTGTTTATTTCATTGGAAATAAAGGCGCCGGAACAACCGAATTTCTCCTTTAAACATAATAAACTGAACGAATTGACACTATTAAGATGCGGGCCTGCGATCCATGAAATCCCTTTAAGGTCAGCTTCATAGGCGACTCCGGTATTATTTGTTACAATATATTCTGGCTTTACCCGGTTTAGAAATTCAACAGCAGGTGTGAGGTCATCCCCGATAATCACAGACTGAAACCAGGGAATCAGGTTTCTGTTTTTATTGAAAAGATCTGTAAACCTGCTTAAATCATCTTTCAACAGGCTCGGGAGCTGAAAAAAGATATCTGCCGAAGACGTATTGCATAAATTCAAGTCCTGCTCTGAATCGATTAATACGTATAACCCCGGGCTCTCTTTTAATTCAGACGGTTTGGTTAAAAAAGGAACTTTGACCGGAGGAATTTTTTTCTTTGTACCGGTTAACCGGGACATGATACTTTTTTTGATTGCGTTAAGCTCTTTAAATCGTAAAAAAAGCCCTGCATCAAGATCATACAGATCGAGCCGGTTAATATAATAGTCGTTATTATTTAAGGCTTTGAATCTTTTTAACAGTGTATCGTTATTCAGGTTTTTATCTGTGTTAACATGATCAGTTCCGGCAATTGCAAGACGGGTGTCAGAGCGGAACTTAAATGACCCCGCAGGTGTTTTAACTGTGATGATAAGATGGGTATCAGCCTTACCGGAAACTTGTATAATAAGTGGTATCTTTTCAATGTTGAGCGTGCTGATTCTGTTATTAACCATCCCGGCAATATATTTTTTTTCATCGTAAAGAGCAGCTTCATCTTTTTCGCGTTCTCTTTTTGACGCGTATGCCTTTACGATAGACAGATGGCTGATTGAATGATCACGGGGGTTATCAATAAACATCTCTTTATGGATATTTCCAGTCAGATAGCCATTGGAAAAATCCCGGTTAAAAACTTTGTAAAGGGCTTCTTTATCGGGGACTTTTTCAGACTTGCCATAGAATAATTGAAGCTGTTCTCTCCAGCTTTTGACAACGGTATAAACATAGGCCGTATTTTTTATCCGGCCCTCTATCTTTAAAGAATCCACACCTGCATCCGATAGCGCCGTAAGATCTGAATAAGCAGAATTATCTTTAAGGTTAAGGGGGAAATTCATACCCGCAGGTGTTGTTATATATCTGTCCCTGCAGGGCTGGCTGCATCGGCCTCTATTCCCCGAATTACCGCCGTGAAGCGAACTGATATAACAAATCCCTGAAAATGAAATGCAATACGAGCCGTGAACAAAGATTTCTGTTAAAATATTCTGGTCGTGAGCTGTCTTAGTCAGAGACTCTATTTCTCTGATATTGAGTTCCCGTGAGAGATTTACCCGGTTTGCACCGAGATTTTTCAGAAAGCTTATCTGGCCTTTGTTGTGGGTTGTCAGCTGGGTTGATGCATGTATTTCAAGGCTTTGGTAATATGTGGACAGCAGGTAAAAAAGGCCAAAATCCTGAACAATAATCCCATCAATCTCAGTATTAACAAGTTCGTTAAGGAGTGTCACAAGTGCCGGTATTTCATTCCCGACAATGATGATATTAAGGGTCAGAAAGACTTTGCAGTCATGCCTGTGGGCAAGGTTTATAATCCCGCTCAGATCTTCAATGAGAATGTTTTCGGCCCGGTTTCTGGCATTAAACCGGTTAAGACCACAATAAACCGCATCTGCCCCTGCAGCGATTGCAGCCTTTATTGCATCAATATTCCCACCGGGGGCCAGTAGTTCTATCTGTTTTTTCATTGCAGTTTTATTCAGACCAGACAGCATATTCGTTTCCATTTGGATCACTGAAATGAAAACGTTGGCCACCGGGAAATTCAAAAACCGGTTTAAGTATTTTTCCTCCGGATGTTTCAACCTTTGAGAGCGACGCCTCAAGGTTCTTACTGTATAATACAATTAACGGACTTCCCGATTTCGTTGAAACAGACAGGTCGGCTTTATAAAAACCGCCGTCAACACCTTCACTGAAGCTGGCGTATTCCGGGCCATAGTCAGTAAATGACCAGCCAAAAACGTCAGAAAAAAATGTTTTGGCAGAGTTTATATCTTTAACGGGTATTTCAATATAGTTAATTTTATTATGTGTATTCATTTTTCTCCTGAATGGTTAATATGAAAAATTATCATTATTTATCCTTGAATTGCTTCAGCAAGATCAGCCCCAAGTTTTTCAGCAGTAGTCAGAATGTCATTATCGTCCTTTACTTTTGCTCTGTCAAACAGTCTGAAAACAGGTAGCTCGCCGATTACATCATACCCCAGTGCTTTGAGAGGGAGCCGCATGGCCTCAAGTGTAAATCCCATATCCTCTCTATTTTCCTGTTCACAAATTGCGGCTATTACAGCTTTTCGCCCTTGCCCTGCCAAACGACTCGACCAGCCTCTTGGCCGGTTATCATCAAATTTATAGAAGCAGTAAAGCCGGTCGATGAAAGCTTTCATCCATGCCGTAATATTATAATTATGAGTCGGTGATACCAATACCAACCCTTTTGATTCAAGGATATCGGGGTATATCCGGGTCATGTCATCTTTCAGCCCGGTACAGATTTTATCCTTTCTGCATTTTTCGCACCCGATACAACCCTGATACTGTAATTCCCTCAACTGATGGTTCTCAGCAATAATTTTTTTCCCCGAAGCCCCTTTAAGAATATGTTGTAAAAGGATATCTGAATTTCCGCCTTTTCTGGGGCTTCCACCAATGCCTGATATTTTTGCCACTGGCGGTTTATCATTGATCAGTTGTTTTATCTCTTTATTTGTTAAGTTCATCATTTAAATTGGGTTCCAGAAATTAAATGTTATAATTTCATTTTATTCATTATATTTTTAAATCTACCATTGCTTATGGGGTGCCATTCAACAATATTTCTGTTAAGTATAATGCAGAAGGTCCCAAAAGGACAGGGACTTTTCTGAGCGCCATAAGAATTATTTAAGGTGATTATCCGGGGCTCAATATTGAATAATTCTTTTGCTGTTTTGTTGATTTAACGCATTAATTTCACCAGATAACATTTTCTGTGTATTCTTTATCGGTCCCAGACCGATGACGCTTCACTCCAGTGGGCCATGAGTATTTCAACAGTTCTATAATCCTTACAGGACTCTTTTTGATGTTACTATCAATATGATTATAGTTTGTCTTCTATGGGAGAATGTCGCAAATCAGCATGCGTGTTAACGCTGTATCCAGTTTCAGAGAATCGAAGCGCAGTCACGAACGAATGTGAGAGTGAACACAGTGAACAGTAACACATTTTTGATAGTCTTACTCTTCTCCGTGGCAAAAAAGTCAGTACTGTCCGGACAGGCGTTTTTCAATCAAACCTGTAAGACGGGACAATGTGAATGTCAGGATGAAGTACATGGCAGTTATGGTTAACCATACTTCAAACGTGAGAAAAGTTGTGGCCATTATTTCCATGCCATGGAACGTGAGTTCCTGAATGGAGATAACGGACATGATGGCTGAGTCTTTGATTGTTGAGATAAACTGCCCGGCAAGGGGTGACAGAATATTGCGCATTTTTTGTTAAAATCGTCCAGTGTTTTAAATCCTGCGGCTTTTTTCTTATGGGCAATGAGTGACATACCGGTGTAATCGTACGGATTGCTGAAATTGACTTTAAGATTACGCTTTGGGGTAATGCCCATACCGCCGATGATGACATCAAATTTTCCGGTAAGAAGGGCTGGTATGATGCCGGACCAGCTTGTCGGCACAAATTCAACCTCAACTCCCATGTCTTTAGCAAGTTGTGTCGCAACATCGATTTCAAAACCGACCAGTTTTCCGGTTTTATCTTTCATTGCCCATGGGACAAATGTTGACATGCCGATCCTGATTACTTTTTTCTGTTGGATCGTTTCAATGATGCTCTCCTTTGAGAGTTTCTGCCCGGTCTCGCCTGCAGGTAGCGTTGAGCTGCTGATTCAAATGGCTGCTATGGTTAAAAGTAATGTTTTTTTCATGGATAGTCTCTTTTGCTCTACATCCCTGATGCCGCCGTTATGGCATTATCCGGACAGACTTCTGAACAGCTGCCACACTCGAGGCATCGTGTTTCATCAAGGGTAAATATCTCATTTTCAGTTATGCATCCTGTTGGACAGGCTTTAATACACAGGCCACAGGCTGTACAATTGTCTTTTATCCTGACGCCGGATGGATTTACACTTTCTCCGCCAAAGGCAAATCGTTTACGATGAGGCTTATGGGTGGAAAGGTCGAAAATCTCACCCTTTCCTTTACACATGCAGAAAGCGTCTAATATGTCTCTTTTTTTACCCGGGTAGAGATCGGACATTTTGGGGTTTTTTTCAAATATCCTGGCGACCACACTTCCGTCGTTGCAGGGTTTTATATCACCGGTAACCCGAACGGTGACATAATGTTTATCCATTCCACAGATAGCAACTTTTTTCCCTTTCTGCAATTGATGATAATACGGTTTGCCGCGTGCTGTTAGAAAATAGATGGCATTGTCATCAACCATCATCACATCTGCAATTCGTGCATCAGGGGTATTATTGTTAATCGTTGCAAAGGTGACGGATCTGATTTTTCTGAGCAGTGTAAATGCTTTTTTTACTATTGGGTCCATGTTTTTTCCCCGTGGTTAAAGTTTTTTTAAATTAAATGCCTGAAAGTATTGTAGCGGACTACTGTCGACTGGAAAAGGTCATTCATGGCATAAGAATGGTAAATGTTGGAAGTGAGTCAGGTGGCTTGAATGGTAATAAATCAGGATCTGAGTTAAAAGACTGATTTTTTTTTTGGCGAAAAAATACTTATATCGGATAAGATAGTGTTTGAATTTCATGCTGAAACGGTTTATCGTAATTTGTAATTTTACGATCGGGTAATTACTTTCTTCTGGAATGCGAGGTACAATTTTATGAAAAAAAAAGTCAGCATTGTTAAATATGAAAAACCGGGTGAGTCGGTATCAAAAGCAATAAATCTTTCCGGTGCGTTTGATAACCTTAAAAAGGGTGATACGGTTTTTATCAAGCCGAATATTGTTTTCTGGTCACGGGTTGTTGATATGCCGCCGTGGGGTGTTATTACAACATCACGGGTTGTTGAGGATGTCGTAAAAGAGCTGCGTGCACGGGGTGCAGGCGAGATTATTATTGGTGAAGGTACTGTAACAACGGATCCGAAGGATACTAAGACCGGTGCAGATGCTTATGAAAAGCTTGGATATAACAGGATCGCAAAAGAGTATGATGTAAAAATAATTGATATTTTTGACAGTAAATTCAGAGAGGTTGATCTCGGTGACGGGGTTAAGCTCGGTTTTGCACCGGAATTTCTCGATGCCGACCTTGTTGTCAATCTTCCTGTTTTAAAAACCCATGCCCAGACACGGGTTTCATTAGGAATCAAAAATCTGAAAGGGTGTATCGATAAAAAAAGTCGGAAACGATGCCACTCTGATAATATGATTATTGATCTTGAAGCACATGTTGCAAAACTTTCCGGTGCTGTTAAAAATGTATGCACGATTATTGACGGCATTTACACGCTTGAAAAAGGGCCTGGGTTTTCCGGCAATGCCAGACGGAGTGATATTATTATTGCATCATCAGATATGGTCGCAGCCGATATTGCAGGTGCTGCAGCTCTTGGATTTGATCCTGCTGAAATAAGGCACCTTGCCATAAAGTGTAAAGAAGAGGGGATTGCCCCGTCACTTGATTCGATTGAAATGGTCGGTGAGTCGATTGAAACTGTTGCAAGTCCGCATAAATGGGATTTTCCCTATAATGAGACAAACACCCTGCCGGCCAATATGATAAAAAAGGGGGTAACGGGGCTTTCGTTTCCGAAGTACGATCACAGCATGTGTACTTATTGTTCTGCTATTGTAGGGCTTTTACAGTTTGCCATTGGCGCTGCCTATAAAGGAGAACCTTTTGATAATGTGGAGGTTCTGACCGGCAAGATGTATAAACCGACGCACGGCATGAACCACACGATTCTTGTGGGAAAATGTCAGGTGAAACTGAATAAAAACAATCCGGATATAAAAAACGCAATCCCTGTCCCGGGATGTCCCCCGGATGTTAACAAACTTGTTGACGGTATAAAAAAGTCAGGGATTGAAATTGATGAAAATCTTTTTAAAGCCTTTGACATGGCCCCGGCGATGTTCATGGGGAAATATTTCGGGAAAGAGGAATTTACTCAGGATTTTTATAGGATTTAGGCTTGATGGGCGACCGGTTGGTCGCCTTCTCTGTTTGGGCATTAATACTATTTATTTTTTCTTGCATCACCATGGTTTGTCACTGTATAATTAACAAATATAAAAAAAATTGAGACCGGGGTGTCTTCCAGTCCTTTTAAACATAATAGTATCTGAGAGAAACGTTCCTCTTTATTCTTATTATCATTAAAAATTAATATTTATTTAAAAACAATTCCTGAAGTATTTCTCTGGTTGGGCTTTTATTCTACCCTATACATTTATTTTACTGGTGGCCTTGTGCTTAAGAAACTATTTAAATCTTTTCTGATACACTATGAGGACAGAGATTATGTGATCAGGCAAAAAGCGGCAATAATGCTGGTTTTTTGTGTTGTTATGTTTTTTATGTCCCTTGGTATTACAGTCTCGCTTCCTTATGTTGGGGGGGATCGTTACCTTTTGTATCCTCTTTATCTCACTCTGACAATCCTGCTTATCTCCGGATATCTAATGATAAAAGGCTATTACAGCTTTAGTTCGCATTCAATATTAATTGTCTGTTTTTTTGCAACATGGTATACCCTTTTTGTAGAATCAAATACAAATATTGTTTCACACCTGGATACAATTGTGATTGTTTTCGGCATTATGTCGGTAACGCCAATTGCTGTATCGGAGAATAAGTATGGCATTCTTTGCTATTCAATAGTCAATATTATTTTGTTTGCTATCTTTCTGGTTTATTTGAAGTCTCTGGCGATAGAACCTGATACGATAATTGAGTATGCAATAGATAATTCGCTGTCATTTATATTGTTATCCATTTCCACCTATTATATTTTCAATATAAATAAAGTTGCCCTTGATAATGCCCGTGAATCCGAAATCTCGCTCCGCAGCGAGAAGGATTTGCTGGACAGGAGAGTTACAGAGCGAACGCAGGATTTGAACAGGAGTCTTGAAAAGGTTGAAGAGATAAACAACCGGAGTTTAAGCAGCTTGCGTTATGCGCGAAAAATTCAACTGGCAATTCTTCCGGGCCGTGAACAGGTTGATATGCTGTTTCAGGATTATTTTATCATCTGGATGCCGCGTGATGTTGTCGGCGGTGACTTCTATTATATCGATAAACTGAATGGCATCACTATTGTAGCTGTTGCAGATTGTACCGGTCACGGCGTTCCCGGTGCGTTTATGACGATGGTGGCAAGCTCGGAATTGCGACGAATCGTGCGGGAGGAGAAGTGTTTTTCACCGAATGAAATTCTAAGCAGGCTCAACACAAGAATTAATCAAAGCCTAAGACAGGGTAAAGGGGAGTCGCTTTCTGATGAGGGACTTGATATCGGAATCTGTGTTATTGTTAAGGGGATGAATGAATTATTGTTTGCAGGTGCCAAGATGCCTTTATATTATATTGCTGATGATCAGCTGGAAGTCATAAAAGGTGACAGATACAGTGTCGGTTATGTTACAAAAAAAGGCAATATTACTTATAAAACACATAGAATCAAGCTGGCTCAGGACATGAAATTTTATATGGTAACAGACGGCTATATTGATCAGCCCGGCGAAGGGAAGAGGAGGCGATTCAGTACATCTCGCTTTAAACAACTCCTTGTCACGAATCATAAACTCGCTTTTGATCGTCAGCAACTGGCATTTCTGGCAGAGTATGACCGGTTTAAAGGGAATCGTGCTGCTGTGGATGATATCACTGTTGTCGCATTCCAACCTCAAAATGCCAGTCCTTTATAAATTCTGTCTAAAATTCTTATAGTTAAAAACAGGGTAGGATCAATTTATTTTATAAAGGTCATGATAAACGAGTTGACTCAAACAAACGTTTGAATTAATATAAATCAAACGTTTGTTTGAATTGTTGTTTTTTAAGATTAAAAACTTACAAATATCCGGGAGCGGAAATGGCAGGAACAAAAGATATAATTCTTAATACAGCGGAAAGGCTTTTTGCCGAAAAGGGATATCATAATACGTCGACACGGGAGTTGACCGGGGATGCCGGGGTGAACCTATCGGCGATTAACTATCATTTTGGCTCAAAGGAAAAGTTGTTCGAGGCAGTGATTACAAGACGGCTTGTGCCGATTAATACCAACCGTATGGCCATACTGGCCGATATAATAGCAACGTGTGTTGAGGGTAAATCAAAACCGGATGTCAGGGAATTATTAAATGCCTTTTTTGGACCGGTCTGGACCGTGATGGTTGAGGACGAAAATGCAAAATATTTTATGATGATGATGGCCGGTATCATGCACGACTCAGACAATACGCTCAGAAATAAGTTTTTTGAGGTTATGAAGCCTGTTGCACTGGCTTTTTTCGAGCAGGCCTGCAACGCACTTCCGGAACTTGACGAAAAAATGGTCCTGTTAAGGGTTCAGCTCTCAATGGGTGCATTTTTCCTGGGGGCTAAGACGATGTTTCACACAGAGAATGATGGTCTCCAGAACCAGCATGCACCTCTGCTTCCGGACAAGGATGCTTATTTTAATGAACTTATTGAATATATAACAAGGGGTATCAAAGGCTGATGAAGGGACTATTAACTCGACTAACTATTTTTGTCTGCTGTATTACTCTGTTTCAGGGCTGCAGTCTTCATAAGGCAAAAAAACAGTATGAGATGCTTAAACCGCCTGAGTCTTTTAATCACACTGGCCCCGAATCAGTCGATGTTTCGGCAAAGTGGTGGTTGAAGTATAAGGATACCATCCTGAATACGTTGATGGATGAGGTGCTTGAGAAGAATACGGATATTACCCAGGCATACTACAGACTTGAGCAGGCATCCGCATATGCAAAGGGTAAAACATCCGATCTTTTGCCGGATATCAGTATTAACGGAAGCGGGAAGATTGAAGACTCTGACGCTTATTCTTCAAATGTCAGCAATTACAGTCTTTCGCTGGCGGCGAGTTATGAAATAGACCTCTGGGGAAAAATCAGATCTGCAAAAAAAGCGGCGGATTTTTCAAGAGAGGCGAGTCTCTATGACCTTCAGGCCATGTATATTACAATTACGTCACAGGCAGGCGAACTCTACTTCAGGGCATTAGAAGGGAAGGAAAAGGTTCGGTTATGCAGTGAAACAGTACGTTTGAATCAGGAAAATGTTGAGATTATATCGATGGGCTATGCGCAGGGGATTACTGATTCAGCAGCGCTCTATTCTGCGAAACAGGCTTTGGCCGGTGCTGAGGCTGAGCTGCTTCGGCAACATGCTGTCTGGAAAAAAACAGTGCATGCGCTTTCAATTCTTCAGGGCAAATCCCCGGAAGTCCCGGATAATTATTCCCTGCCTTTTCTTGCAGAGTTTAATGAAGCCTTTCCGGCAGGTGTCCCTTCAGGCCTTCTGAAAAGCAGGCCTGATATTCAAAAAGTACTGGCAACGCTAAAAGCTGCTGATTCGGAAATTGGCGTTGCTGTGGCTAACCGATTCCCGTCAATCAGCCTGACAGCCAGTGTCGGAAGATCCGGAACAGATCTGACCGGTGACATGGTTTCATCCACATTTTCCAACCTGGCGGGCAATATTTTGATGCCGGTTATAGACTGGGGCAGACGAAAAGCTGAAAGCAAGCGGGTAAAAGCAAAATTTAATGAAATGCTTTATGCCTACAAAAAAGCAGTACTGAACGGTTTCAGAGAAGCGGAAGATGCTATCGCGGACTATGGCGCAGCCACGGGAGCACTTGAACAGATGAAACGGATGACTCAGTATTCCGGTGCCAATTTTGCCCGGTATGAGATGAAATATACCTCCGGGCTTACAAGCTACGCATCAGTGATTAATTCGAAAAATCAATATATTGACGCAAAAAAAAGGCTGAATGAAGCAAAGCTCGATGTTATTCTAAAAAACATATCGCTTGTACGCGCATTCGGGGGAACATGGATGACCGAAGATATAAAAAGAAAATCTGAGCAGGAAAAAGGATGATCGAATGACTGAAATACAGAAGAAACGAAATATTATCACAGGTATCATCATCGTCATGGCGGGTATTGCGGTCATGGTGACTTTTATAAAGCTTAAAAAAGCACCGCCAAAGCAGGTGCTGGAGAATAAAGGCACTCTTGTACAAACCATGCGTATTACTGCCGGACCTGAGACGGTTCAGGTTGAAGCGACAGGTGAGGTTGCAGCCGCCCGGAAAACAGACATCATTCCACAGGTGAGCGGGAAAGTTCTGTTTATCCATAAAAATCTGAAACGGGGCAGCTTTTTTAATGAAGGCGAACTGCTTTATCAACTCGATACGGCGGACTACAGAATCGATGCAGAAAAAGCCAATGCACAGGTTGCAAAATCGGAAAATGATTTACTGGAAACACGGGGGCTGGCGGATGTCGCCCTCAAAGAATGGGAAATATCACAGAAATTCAGTTCGGCAAAGACTGCGGCATCCCCACTCGTTTTATATGAACCGCAGTTAAAAAGGGCTAATGCCTCTCTTGCGTCGGCAAAGGCTGATTATAAAAGGACCCTTCTGAATATTGAACGGACGAAACTGATCGCACCCTTTAATTGCATTATTGTCAGTGAAGATGTTGAAAAGGGGAAATATGTCACTGCCGGGAGCCGAACCATTGAAATACTGGGAACTGATAGTTTTGATATTGCCATTCCTCTGCCCTATTCTGAAATAAGCCTTTTGACTGTTCCTGATTCGAATGGGGAGACTAAAGGGTCATCAGCGACTATATATCTTCAGTCGGGTACCCTTGAGTTCAGGTGGAAATCATTTGTGTCAAGGCAGCTTGGCCGGATTGATGCCGGTACGTATATGCCAACCCTTCTTCTTGCTGTTCCTGACCCCTATAATCTTTCGGGCATTCATGGCAAAGAGACACCCCCTTTGGCTGAAGGCTTTTTTATCAAGGCTGTAATCCATGGCAATCAGTTTGAAAATATCGTCACATTACCGCCGGCAAGTCTTCGGGATAACAATACCGTCTGGATTTTTAATGATGATAATACATTATCCGTCAGAAACGTTACCCTGCTTCGCAGGGAGCGTGACAGAGTTCTTGTGACTGAAGGTCTGTTACCGGGTGATGAGGTTATTACATCATCTGTCAGCGGGGCTGCCGAAGGCATGAAGCTGAGAAGAGAATAGAGAAATTTTTTTAAGAAAAACCGGGGTCAAAATCCTATGAATAAAATGATTGAATGGATGACAGGAAATAAAGTTGCCGCAAATCTGCTTATGATGGCTTTTATCGTAGGTGGCATAATCAGGATGGGGGATATTAAGCAGGAGGTATTTCCTGAAATCGATTTGAACAGAGTGAAGATTTCAGTCTCGTATCCGGGGGCATCCCCTTCGGAAATAGAAGAGGGGATCATTTTTAAGATTGAGGAGAATATCTCATCTGTTGATGGTGTATCCTCGGTTGATTCTACAGCTTATGAGGGATTTGGTACTGTTATTGCCGAGATTGAGGATGGCGAAGATGTTGATCTGGCTCTGCAGGATATCAAGAGTACCGTTGACAGAATTTCAACCTTTCCGGAAGATGCCGAGGAACCGGATATTTCGAAGGTTCTGAACCTTAAAGAGGTTATCTCTGTAATCGTTTCAGGTGATATGTCTGAAAAATCGCTGAGGCAGCGGGCAGAAGAGATTAAGGACGAACTTCTTGTGTTCGACGGGATAACCCAGGTTGAACTGGGAGGCGTGAAAGATTATGAAATATCTGTAGAGGTGCCTGAGAAAAATCTCAGAAAATATAATCTGACAATCGATTCGCTTGCCGCTAAAATCCGTCAATCCTCGCTTGACCTTCCTGGTGGTAATATTAAGACTTCCGGCGGTGAGATACTGCTTAGAACCAAAGAACGAAAGTATACAAAATCGGAATACGACGACATTATCATTATTGCTTCGGATAACGGGACTCAGGTTCGTCTGGGTGACATTGCTGTTGTAACCGATGGCTTTAAAGAATCAGATCTTATTTCTAAGCTGGATGGGAAGACTGCAGTCATGGTTAAGGTCTTTCGTGTTTCAAACCAGAAACCGATAGAAATTTCGAAAGTCGTTAATCGATATGTCGATAAAAAGATTCAGACCCTTCCGGACAGTGTGACACTCGTAACATGGAATGATACATCGGAGCTTTATAAAAGCAGGATGGATCTTTTGACAAAAAATGCTTTTATCGGCCTTTTCCTTGTATTGATCATCCTGGGTATTTTTCTGGAAATTAAGCTGGCATTCTGGGTAATGCTGGGCATTCCGATTTCATTTTTCGGTGCATTGTTTTTCATCCCGTTGTTTGATGTTTCGATTAATATGATTTCACTCTTTGCATTTATCCTGGCGTTGGGGATTCTGGTAGATGATGCGATTATTGTTGGCGAAAATATATTTGAGTACAGGCAGCAGGGACTCCCAGCCTTTGAGGCAGCACTAAAAGGTGTTAAAGAAGTGGCGGTTCCCGTATGCTTCTCAATCCTTACAACGGTAGCTGCATTTATGCCCCTTGCATATGTCAGCGGGGTTATGGGCAAGTTTATGCGTGCCATTCCCGTGGTGGTTATTTCGTTGTTACTTGTATCCCTTGTGGAATGCCTGTTTGTGTTGCCTGCCCATCTTTCGTCGGAAAAAAAATCAAAAGCGGGGAAAAAAAACCTGTTTACGATGATTAATGATTTTCGGTTGAAATTTGAAAGACGGTTTAACCTTTTTTCAGAAACAACGTTTAAAAAGGTGGTCGGCATAACGTCTGCCAACAGATATATCACTTTTGCCTGTGGTATTTTCCTTCTTTTGTTCACCATCGGTCTTGTTAAGGGCGGGGTCATCAAATTTACCTTTATGCCGGAAGTCGATGGCGACAAGATTTCAGTCAACCTTCAGATGCCTCCGGGAACGCTGGCAAAAGATACGGCTGCAATTGCAGATATGATTACCCGGGCAGGCCTTGAAATTGTTAAGGGTATTGACAGTGAAATGCCGGAAAAGCAGAGTATTTTAAGGAATATTTACGCTATAACAGGCGGTTCGCTTGGCGCCGGTGGCCCTACCGGAAATTCAGGGGGGACCACCGACTCAAATGTTGCTGAAGTTGTTCTTTACCTTACGAAGAGTGAAGAACGATCCATATCAACGGCCGAAGTGAAAAAAAGGTGGCGGAAAAAGGTTGGCGACATTCCCGGTTCAGATATTTTTACCTTTTCAACCAATCTGGTCCACATGGGCGCTAATATTGATTATCAGCTGGCACATAAGGATTATCGGGTTCTTGAAGCAGTATCTGAAAAGATTAAAGGGGCACTGGCAGGGTATCCCGGTATTCGGGATATTGAAGATAATTTTGCTGAAGGGAAAAAAGAACTGAAGTTTGAATTGACGAAAGCAGCCAGATCGGCAGGACTTACTGAAATAGATATTGCCCGGCAGATTCGAAGCGCATTTTACGGCTCAGAAGCATTGAGCCTTCAGATGGGCAGGAACGAAGTTGATGTGATGGTAAAATATCCGGAAGCAGACCGCCGGACAATGAAAGATCTTTATAATATGCGGATCAGAACCCCTGTGGGTGGTGAAATGCCGGTTATGGATGCAGCACGAATAACAGAAAGCAGGGGCTTCAGCGAAATAATAAGGGTTGATTCAAAGCGTGTTATCAACGTCTCTGCAAGTGTTGACAGTGCAATTGGGAATGCCGATGAGATTATTGCAGATATGCGTGAGAACATTATAAAACCGCTTCTTACTGAGACACAGGGACTCACTTATTCCATGTCGGGTGAAAATAAGGAGAAGCAGGACTCGATGCAGAGTATGGCAAAAGGTTTCCAGTTGGCACTTTTTATGATTTATGCGCTACTCGCAATTCCGTTCAGGAGTTATATTCAGCCTCTGATTATTATGGGAGCTATTCCGTTTGGGCTTGTGGGTGCAGTTTTCGGCCATATTCTGATGGGCTACAACCTGAGTATGTTGAGTATTTTTGGCGTGATTGCACTTTCAGGTGTTGTGGTTAACGATTCCCTTATAATGGTCGATAAAATTAACAGGAACCGACGTGAGGAGGGAATGCCGACTGAACTGGCGGTTATAAATGCAGGTGCCAGACGTCTAAGGCCGATTCTTTTGACATCCCTGACGACTTTTTTTGGTCTTTCACCCATGATCCTTGAAACAAGTGTTCAGGCTCAGTTTCTGGTCCCAATGGCGATTAGTCTTGGGTGTGGTATTATGTTTGCGACATTGATAACCCTGGTACTGATCCCGTCTATGCATATGATAACTGAGGATATTAAGAACATGTTTGGCATGGCAGACTGATACCTGGCCAATGGAACAATTGACTAAATAGTGTCCAACCACGTCAGTGGGTGGACACTATTTTTGGTTTCCAATTCAGAAATGAGAATTTTGCTGCAAGGTTAAGGAAAACAAGGTGTTGCGCGGAGGCGTGCTTAGCGTACGTCGCACAAGCAACACATAAGCCCCACCGCAGTTTGACGTAGTGATTGCTGAAAAAAGCCATTTATGGATGGAAACTAAATAGTATTTGACACATTACAAGGCACCTCGATATAATCGCACATTTTAATGCAGTCTTATTAGTCAGGGGTGGGTAATCTTATATGGACACAACAGAAAAAAGACGCTTCCGACGTCATGACTCAAGTCTGACAGCTGAACTTGGCGTTTTTGATAAAAATGGTGATGTCGTTGGCAGTGGGTCGGCATTAACCCTTAATATAAGCAGAACCGGCCTTCTTTTAAGGACGGAGATTGATATCCCGGTTGAAGCTGAGGTCACTATTGTAATGACTATTTCCGGTTCACCAGTCCACCTAAAATGTCAGTGCATGTATTGTCACCAGCCGGAAGCCCCTCACTTTGAGGCGGGTATGCATATTTTAAAAATAAAAGATGCTGAAAGACCCTTGTATTTCGAGATGCTCGAACAGCTGGAGGATCGAGCCGGTGATGTTGTGAGCCTCAGGCCACATACCCTGGATTCTGATAATCTTGTGAATCGAATATCTGCAGAACATAAAATTATTAATAACTATGTCGTGACCATTTCACGGATGATGACAAAAAACGAGCCTGATACTGAACAGCTTTTTACACTCCTTGGATTGATGAAAACAGATACGAGAACCCACTTTAAGATTGAGGAAACACTTTTTTTTGATGTAACACGGGATTTTCTTGCAGATTTTTATCGGGATATTATTGTAAAGTTGACCCTCGATCACCGGGCTCTGTTAAAAGAAACAGATGGAATTCTGGCAGGCTTAAAGCATAGAATAGACAATAAAGAGGCCTTATCACCACCACTTAGAGACAAAATAACAGGGCTTATGGACTCGATTAAGCAACATGCTAAAATTGAATTGACAGAGCTTTTTCCTCACATTGAAGCGACTCCGGCAGCAAAAAAAGCAATTATCAAAAAAATTAACGAGCTTACCGGCCCAAAAAAAAGTTAATGTAAATAAGAGGTTCGGCATGCAGGAGACACACAAAAAAAAAGAGATCGATTCGACTGATTCAGCGATGATTAAACTGTTGCAAAAGGATGGTCGGATCTCAAATACAGAAATAGCCAAACAACTTGGGGTGTCTGAATCGACTGTAAGAACCCGCCTTAAAAGACTTATTGAAGAAGAATATATTCAGATTGTTGCCGTGAGTAATCCCTTTAAACTTGGTTTTAAATTTACCGGGAATATTTATATCGATGTGGAAATGAAAAGGATAGACTCAGTTATTGCTCAGTTAAAAGAGCTGAAAGAGCTCTGGTATATTATTTTAACGACAGGCGTTTCCAATATAAACCTTGAATTCATCGTTAAAGATCATGATGAATTGAATGATCTTATTTATAAAAAAATCAGTAAAATAGACGGGATAACCCGGCTTGAGACTTCAATAATTATGAAGTTTGAAAAACGTAATTATGAGTATGGAACGGGGATAGAGTAGAGGTAAAATCCTTACCTGCGGAATCAAAATATTCAGAAATGGTTTTAATTTCGATTGTCATGATTATGAAAACAAAATTGGGTGTAGGGGCACGATGCTTCGTGCCCGCGTAGGTAATAAAACGAAAATGGCGGTTTAATTAATAAAGCCCTGTAATGATCTACCCTATGCCAGCTACAACTGGCACGGGCACCGTGCCCCTACGATTGGGGCAGATATTGTACCCGGGTAGAGGAAATAAATTATTCCCTTAAACCAATAGGTTTTGAAAGAATTTCAGACCAGACAATAGCTTGCTTCAGATCGCATCTTCTCATTCTAAGGGTAGATCTTTTGGGTTTCAGACCGTCATAGACTTTTCCGGGTTTATCATGGGAACCATGGTAGTTTCTGTGATCCTCTTCCGGAACAGGAGGTATTTCAATAATTCTTTCTTCATTGTCGGAAGCCCTTGTAAAATCATTTCCATGCTCAAACGGAACTGTCTGCTGTGGCGGTACAGCTTCCCGGACTTCATCCCAGAAAAAATCATCGCTTTGCTGGTTAGCGACAGGCTGCTGTGTCGGTGTCTGATTTGCATTTTCAATTTCATTTTTGACTTCAGTGATAAAATCTCCGAGTTTATCAGCCCAGCCCCCCTTCTTTTTACCCTGACCGGCAGCCGTATTGTCGTTCTTTTTTCCACCGGAAATAACTTTTTTTATTGAGTAAATCACATAAATAATGATGCCGATTGTGACCAGGTTGTCGATACCCATAGTATCCTCACAAAATTATTATTTCAGACAGCCTGAGATTAGTTCAGGCTGTCTGAAGTTGTATATTATTAAGCTGTTATATTGGAAATCCTACAGTTTGCCAGCGAATACATTTTCTGAATACTGGCACCTGAATTCTAATTTCTTAACGTTTTAATCCTTATCAACCAGCTCTCCTGTGGTGGTGGAGTCATCATCAGATCCGATAGTTTCTCTCATCTGAGTATCAGCCATAATGTTTTTCATTTTATAATAGTCCATGATACCGAGATTTCCACTGCGGAAGGCTTCGGCCATAGCAAGGGGAATAGCGGCTTCTGCTTCAACAACCTTTGCCCGCATTTCTTCAACCCGGGCCTTCATTTCCTGTTCCTGTGCAATGGCCATGGCTCGTCTCTCTTCAGCCTTGGCCTGAGCGATTTTTTTGTCCGCTTCAGCACGATCTGTTTCAAGGTCTGCACCGATGTTTTTTCCGACATCGACATCAGCAATATCTATTGAGAGTATTTCATAGGCTGTTCCGGCATCAAGGCCTTTCGAAAGAACTGTTTTTGAAATGGAATCCGGATTTTCAAGAACAGCTTTGTGGCTGTTTGCTGAGCCAATTGTTGAAACAATACCTTCGCCAACACGGGCAAGAATGGTTTCTTCACCGGCACCTCCAACTAGTCTGTCAAGGTTTGCGCGTACTGTAACTCTTGAAATGGCCTTCATCTGGATACCGTCTTTTGCCATTGCTGCAATTTTGGGTGTTTCAATAACTTTTGGGTTAACACTCATCTGAACAGCTTCAAGAACATTTCGTCCGGCAAGGTCAATAGCTGCAGCCTGTTTGAATTTGAGTTCAATATTTGCTTTGTCTGCAGCAATAAGTGCCTGGATAACTCTTGCAACATTACCTCCGGCAAGATAGTGGGTTTCAAGTTCATCAGTTGAAACCGGAAGGCCGGCTTTGACAGACATGATTTTGGATTCAACAATAAGTTTGGGCGGAACTTTTCTGAATCGCATAAATATAATATTTAGAAGTCCGACATGGGCTCCTGAAACAAGCGCCTGAAGCCATAGCTTAACAGATGAGCCTATAACAATAAACGTAATAAAAGCTGCAATTCCAATTACAATTAAAATAATTGTTTGAATGCCTGGCATTTGATTTCTCCTTTAAATTAAAATTATAGTGAAATATTTAAAATCTATTTTTGCATTGATATAACGGGTTATTCTTTTTCCCCAACTATGATTTGATTACCGGTAACTGAAAGAACATTAATTTCGGTTGATTTTTCAAGATACTCCCCGCGCGTGACAACGTCAAGTTTTTTACCATTTATACGTGCTGTTCCGGATGGCCGGAGGTCTGTCAGAGCTTCACCATCCATTCCCAGATAACCATCAAGCTCGGGTGATTGTGAGACAACACCGCTCTCTTTGGAAAGGCTTGTATTTAAGGTTGCAGGTGACTTTGCAAGAAGTTTAAGGCCGATATATATTGCAATTGGAATAAGAAACAGGTCGGCTATGACAAACATCATTGCGGCTGTCATTGGGAATGTTGTAAAAACAAAATAGAGTGAGTACCCTAAAAGGCCAATTGCCGTGAGGGCTAATATCCCGCCGGAGGGGATAACTATTTCGACTATGATAACTAAAATTCCGGCGATTTGGAGTATGATCGGTAATATAAGTGCTTTCATCTTTATTCCTTGAATTTAAACAATAATTGATGCTCTCGTATAGTCTGTAGATGGGGCTTTTTACGACGCCATCAGTAATTAATCGGATTTAATGCTGACGATAATCTGATTGCCCCTTATTTGCATAATGACAATGGGTGTACCTTTTTCGATGAATTCCGCTTCAGTGATAACATCAAAAATCTCATTGCCGTATTTCATTTTGCCGGAGGGCCGCAGATATGATGCTGCAATGCCGCTATCGCCAACACTTGCTTTCAATGTTTCTGCAGAGTCTGCATGCGCGTTTTCAAGTGTTGCATCAAGGTATGGACCCTTACCCGCAGGTGCTATGTTTGGTAGAACATACCGTAACATAAGCATGGCACTGATTATTGACCCGAGAAATGAACCGATAACAATTATTAAGTTTAATTGCATCAGTTCCATTTGCCATGGGAAGGAGGGTTGAGGGATAGTAAAATCCTGCAGGGAAAGAACCATGCCTGTAACAATTAATATGAAACCTGCAATCCCTGCAATACCAAAGCCCGGTATGACGAAAACTTCTAGAGCAATAAGGACAAACCCTAAAATCATTAAAAGCAGCTCAGTATAGTTTGCAAGGCCGACCGCATACTGGCTGCCGAACGCAAGCGAAAGACATATAATTCCAACAGCACCAGGCGCGCCGAAACCGGGGGCTTTGATCTCTGTGTAGACAGCGGCAAGGCCGATCATCATAAGAAAGGGGGTAATCGAAATCAGAAAGCTGACCAGAGATTCTGACCAGTCCTTTTCAATTCTAACAAGGGTGTAGGGTGAGCTCAGACGGTTTTCAACAGCATCCTGAACTGAAAGAACGCTTTTTTTTGAAAAGCCGAAAGAAAAAGCCTCTGAATCGTTCATGGTAAGCAGCTCACCTTTTTTTACCACGGTTTTTTTCGATTTAATATTTTTCTTTTCATCCTCAGAAAGATCGGCATATTCTGTTGCATCCAGATAGGTTACCCCCGTATCGGATTCAATTCTGAATATCTCAAGATCGACTGATACCATTGCCTCTGAAAGATTCTTGTCATATTTGTTTTTTTCTGCCAGGGCTCTGAACCGGGCTCTTAATGGAGACTGGAATTTCTCACCCATCATTTTTGGACCGTCATCGGAATATGATATCGGAGCACAGTCACCGATGGTTGTATTTTTTTTCATATAGAGCGTGTTGCAGGAAAGCGAAATCAAAGCGCCTGCAGAAATTGCCTTGGTCTTAACAAAGGCCATGGTATCTGCTTTTTCAATATTCACAATTGTGTCAACAATCTGAAGTGCTGAATCAACCCGTCCGCCAAAGGTGTCAATTTCAAAAACAATCAGCGTATCAGCTGTTTTTTCGATATCATCTACAGCTCTTTGAATGAACGAGCTCATGCTGGGGCCAACTTCTCCTTTAACAGGAACAACGTAAACTTTAGCCGAACTTTTGACAGTCTCAGAAAAAGATGCTGTGGTCGTCAAAAAAATGATGAAAGAGACTTGTATCAAAAGTAAAAGGTGTCTAAAATGCGTGGTTTTGATAAGGTTTCCCATTGCAGTGTTCCTGTGTGGAAATAATGTTGATGGCTTCGTAAAAAGCCCAATATCTTCGTTGCGCGTATC
>JQIA01000397.1_pt1 | contig 21626 bp, 22 predicted proteins | sample 811431 | NCBI WGS metagenome assembly JQIA01 (sample SAMN02998118, study PRJNA258478) | marine sediment metagenome | biome: marine; feature: seafloor; material: sediment; isolation source: oil-polluted sediment collected from 3 locations (0.5 km, 0.7 km and 0.9 km)... | place: USA: Gulf of Mexico ...
CGATTCCATCGTCATTACGACGTACGCTAAGTATGCCTCATTCCTCAGAAATCGTGTGCCTTGATCTTGACCTCTTTTCTTTGCCATCCTACATTGATTTTTTACTATCTCAACTGATAAGGTTATAATCAGCAACTTATCAGCTGTTATTTTTCATTTCACGAATTGTACGGATATCTTCATAAAAGGGACTCTGATCATCCCAGAAACCCGGTTCACTACAGCCAATACATGGATGCCCGGCCTGAACAGGCCAGTTTGTGCCCTCATTAAATTTTGCAATCGGGCAGTTATTATGGGTCTGCGGTCCTTTACAGCCCATTTTATAGAGACAGTATCCATTAGCCTCTTCTTTGGAACCAAACTCACGGACAAATCGTCCGTTTTCAAAATGTGACCGCCTTGGACACTGATCGTGGATTGTTTTGCCATAGGCAAAAAGAGGTCGCCCCAGATCATCCAGTTTTGGCAGACTGCCCAAAAGCAGAAAATTCACAATAGTGCCGACAAAATTAATCGGATTTGTAGGACACCCCGGAACATTCAGCGTTTTAATTCCCAGCGCATCCCCGACTCCGACATAGCCTCCGGGATTTGGGGCTGCAGCAGGCAGACCGCCATAACTTGCACATGTACCCAGACATATGGTCGCAGCAGCTTTTGGTACTACATCTTTGGCAATATCAAAAAATGTTTTGTCACCAATTTTTCCATAGGCACCATTAAATTTAGTCGGTATGGACCCTTCAACAACACAGATAAACTGACCGTTATATTTTTCAACAGCATTTTTAAGATTTTCTTCAGCCTGATACCCGGAAGCGGCCATAATCGTTTCATGATATTCGATAGATAAAAGATCAAGAACAAGTTCATCTGCCCAGGGGTACATGGATCGTAAAATCCCCTCGGTACACCCTGTGCACTCTCCAAAATGGAGCCAAATTACAGGAGGACGCTGTTTAGGCGCGGCAAATACCTCCGCAACCTTAGGCACAAATGATGAGGACAACCCCATGGTTGCAGTGAGAAATGTGCAGAATTTCATAAATTCACGCCTTGAAATCCCTTTTTTCTCTAATGTCTCATCAAATGCAGTTTTTTCATCCATAACTTCCTCCTGATTATGTACTCTGGATACTATTTAATCTTCAGGTTTTTCCATGACTTCGTATAAAATATCACCAATAAACTTTATATGCATACCAAGCTCATAGGACTGGTTTATATCGTCAAGGCCACTATGACAGTTATGACATGGCGCAATAAGAATTTCAGCGCCTTTTGCAATCGTTTCTTTTAACTGGTCCGCCTTAACACGGTTACCGTCAATGCGCACTTTCCTGTATGGCGGTCCGCAATTGATAACCCCACCACCGGCAGCACAGCAATAATTGTGCTCTTTGTTCGGATACATCTCAATCAGGGTTTCACAAATCTCATTCACGACATACCTGGCTTTATCATGAAGCCCCCTGCCCCTTGAAACATTGCACGGGTCATGAAGGGTCACAGGTGTTTTAAATTTCTCTTTTATTTTAATTTTGCCTGACTTCAGTAAGTCATAATAAAACTCTATTGCATGAACGATTGGAATCGGCGGCATTCTGTATCCTAGCCACCTGTTTCCGACATCATACACTGACCGGAATGCATGTCCGCATTCCCCCATCACAATTTTCTTAACTTTAAGTCTTGCCGCTGTCTCAAAATGGTCCCGTTTCAACCGGCCCATAATTTCATTATCACCGGTAAACATTGCCATATCTGAATTATCCCACCCGGTTGAAGCGGGCATTGTCCAATCTACACCAGCGGCATGCATAAAAACAGCAGCCTGATATATCAGCTGCGCCTGAAATTTTGGCTCCGGTCCGATGACAGAATACATGATATCGGCACCTTCTTTTTCAAGGGGAATTCTTATTTTCGGTATTTCAGCACGTGCCTCTTCTTCCTGCCACTGAAGTGTATCAATCCACTCGTCAGGTTTAACCCACATCTGATTCATCGTTGCAGAATGGCTGTGCGCTGTATCCTGAATGTACAAAGGCGTAACCCCTGATTTATGGCAGATCCGCCTTACGAGGAGCACCAGGTAGGACACATCGATGCCAAAAGGACAATACATGGAGCAGCGTTTGCAGAGATTACATTCAGTATAGGCTATAAGGGCAGCCTTTTTTATAAATTCAGGTGATACCCGTCCCTTTTTCTTCAACATTTCCCATATCGTTTGCTTAACCTTGCCAACAGGAGAATAGACAGGATCGTTATCATGTGAAAGGTAATAATGACAAGCCTTTGAACATAACCCGCAATGGACGCATGTATCAACATAAGCTGAAAGCCTGCCACCGGTCTCTTCTATCAGAACCTTATTGATAATTTTTTCAATTTTATCTACCGAAAGCTTCTTAATCCCTTCGTCAAGGCCTTCATCACTGATCATATCGTTTACAGCTGTTTCATTCATGCTTTGAGCCTCCTTAAAGTCTACCAGTCTTTTGCATGTCGTATTGCCCCGAATTCTGAGCCGGTATAGGCTCTTGTAAACGGTGCCAGCAACATGTGGCTCAAACGGGTAAATGGTATTGTAACAATCAGGACAGCGCCTGAAAATGCGTGGAGCGTCATCATCACCTGATAATTAAAAAACTGGTGATAGGCCAGAAAACCGGTCAAAAAAGGAGCTGCAACGATAACAATTATTATAAAATCGGAGAGCGACGTAACATACCGGACTTCACGGCAAACTATCCGTCTGACAAAAAAATACACCGAACCTGCTATTACAGACAAAGTCATTATGTCAGCAACGCAATCAGGAAGTGTGACCCAACTCAGGCCAAAGGCTTCAGAAAAAAGCATTACATGAGACATTAAAAACAGGGGGCTTATAATTAGCGAAATATGAAATATAAATGTCACGATAGTTAATACCGGATTCAGTCGCCAGTTCGTGGTCATAAAGGGAACCGACCAGTAAAAAATGGATCGCAGGCTGTATTTCAGGCTAAAGTATGAATAAATAAACCGTTCTTTTTTATTAATCAGGATGAAAATATTGCTTAGTTTAAACACACTGCCAAAGGCAAATATTAAAAAAGCCAGCCATAACAGGGGACCGCTCACAAAGCTGTATAAGGACGCCATAACTCCTCCTACCTGGTCTGAATATCTTTAACAGGAATAATCCGCCTGTAATAATTACCGTTTTCCATGCACCGTATCAGCATATTTTCCCCCGAATCATCAAAAACAGGCGGCCATATTTCATCAAATTTCATTTTCCAGACATGGCCATTCAACACAATTGTATATTTACCATTTTTTTCCACCTTTGCAGCTACATGTCGATTGTCAGGGCTGAAAACCGGTTTCCAGACCATATCATACCCCCCCTCCCATAAATCACCATCAACAGCAATAAACCAATGGTCATTATTTTTCATAACAGCCGCAGTTTTTTTACCATTCGGGCTGAATACAAGATCAGTAATCATATCTGTAACCATTAGGTTCCAGGGCGTTCCATCAACAGCAACTGTCCATTTACCGAACTCAGGAGAAACAATTGCCGCCAGCCTGTTCCCATCAGGACTGAAGATCTGGTTCATAATCTGATTAAAAGGCCTTTCCCATATCATCGTTCCGTTTTCGGCCATTGCCCATTTCCCCTCAGATCTTACCGGAGCTGCAACAATGCCTGTCACGGGATTTATAACAGGTGCCCATACACCTGAATAGGTGGAAGCCCATAAAACACCATTTTCAACAATCGTGTAGTCATAAAGATTCAGGCGAACTTCTGCGGCTAATTTTTTACCATCAGGGCTGATGACCATATTCCAGACATTAAGATAATCCGTATCCCACTTTTCACCATTAAGGGCGGCAGTATAACACCCTTCCTGAAAAGTTTTTACGTCTGCCTGTTTAAACTCTTTCGTCTGAACGGCTGCAGCTGTTGCATTTCCACCAGCACCTAACGTAAAATGACTCATGCCGACAAAAGCAGAATCCCAGGGTGCATCATCAAGGACCATCCTGTATTTCATATCCGATTGAGCAGCTATAGCTATATGGCTTCCATCGTTACTAAACAGGGGGTTCCAGGCATAATCAAATCTGTTTTCCCATGGAATGCCGTCAACATCCAGTGTCCATTCCCCATCGATTGAAACAAGTGCAGTCAGGCGATTGTCCGGTGTGAAACGCAAATGCCAGAGTTTTTCGGAATGCATCTCCCGTGTTTCACCGTTTATGCAGATATTAAATTCATCTTCATCAATATTAACGATCGATGCGATCGTTTCACCATCAGGGCTGACACAAGGTTCTTCAACCCAGTTATATTCAGAATTCCACAGATTTGTATCTATGACTTTCTCAGATGTTTCCCAGTCCCAGTTTTTTGTATTGCCCATACATTCTCCTTAAAAAAGAAATCGGCCTGGCCACGACGTTACCAGCGTATCCATAGTAACATTAATACATCATGTTTTTATTTTATATGACAGGAACCACACATGACAGGGCCTGCCGTTCTATTTCGTTTCAAACTTTTTTTATGACATGATTTGCATTTCATATGGAACGCATTTGCAAGTGGAACCTGAACATCATCAGTCTTTTCAACTTTATGACAACTTGAGCATACAGCACTTTTTCTATTTGTATTATCGAGAAAAATATCATTGTTATGATGACATTCTTTACAGAGGAATTTATTCTCATGAAGTGTATGATTGAATGCTACAGGGGGACGTTGGAAATCTCCGAATTCATTACTTTTTATCATCATAAAGCCTTTTTTGGGGCTTCCATCGGACCAGGATACAGTCGCTATCGCAAAACCAATTGTTATCATCAATAAAATCCAAAGCGACAGTCTCTTCATATTCATTCCCCCATATATTTCTGTATATCGTTAACCACCTGCACTTATTTTCAAACTGACACGTGTCATTGCAAACGGTGAAAATATCAACAGCAGCTCACTGGTCAGGATATGGGCCAGTAACATAAATTCGTATTCTCCGGCAATCTGGTGGTGTGCCAGAAGCCCTGTTAAAAAGGAGCCAAAGACAAGAATCAAAAGGAGTGCTCTTTTTTTATCTCCTTTAGCAAAATTGTAAAAGAATAAAACAATTGAACATACGACAACTATTATCGTCATAGTATCAAAAATTATGTTTTCAAATGAAGGTAGTTTCCAGTTGAAAAATTCCATCCACATTATATTGTGAGAAAGGAGAAAAACAGGAACAATAAACAGAGATAATCGGAATAAAACAAGAATCAGGTTTATGAAACCATTACCGGATGATGGTTTTAAAAACCATTTAATAACAGGACGAATGAGGATCAAAGTATCAAATCTTTTAAAAAACAGATGGTTTTGTTCACGCTCAGCCTGAAAAAATGCAGCGGACTGAACAATAAGTCCTGCAAGAAAAACTGCAAAACTGATCCAGAAAAAATAGCCGGTAAGAAACTGATGAATTTCACTCACGAAATTAGTCTCCCATCTTTGAAAATCAGTACTTCAAAAGTATATATTGCTATAAGGCTTTTTATCATCGTATCGTTATATAACCTCTGTTATCAGGGATAACAAGTCCTGTCAATTCCAAAACACTGTTTTCCTTAGTATTTAAACAGAGTGTTTTTAATACTTATTCTTTAACTGACTGTTTCCTATTTAGAAAGTATTATAAAAATATTTTTTATTCAAAAATCGCAAAACCGCTCTTGAAAATAGAATCATTTTCAATTACGATTTTATAACTTTAAAATTAAGGTTGCGAAACTTCACTCACAAGGATAGTTAATTGTATATGGTATCAGATAGTCTTGAAATACTAGTTTTAAGCAGCTGTGATAATTTCACAGATAATATCAGTTCTATCACTGACAAACTAATTAAGACCGATATCACACACTCTGCAGAACATGCCGGCCATTATGTCAATAATGTAACTGTACCTGTCATCATTATTGACACCCTGTTTCCTGACTTAGGACTGTTTATTACTGAAACCCTCCGAACTAATCACAAAAGCTATCTGATCCTCGTATGTAAAAATGAAAAATATGAGGATATTGCATCGACGTATTTTAATAATATCAAAGTCAAAGAAATACTACAGCATCCGGTATCAGGAACGGATTTAGCATATGCTCTGAAAAGAGCAACTGAATATCGCCGACTCACCTGTAAAACAGACAATCCGGACAAAGCAGCCTACAAGGACAAACTATCAATCGTCCAACAGCTTGTTACAAATATTTCTGCTTACATCCAAAAAATTGCCGAAAGCGTTCAGGGCGGTATTAAGTATTTTAATGAACTACCCTACTGCGTTTCAATACATGATACGAACTGTAATGTTCTGTCATCAAATAATACCTACCAGATACTTTTCGGTGATAAAACCGACAGAAGAAGCTGGGAAATATACGATGATGGCTGCGGCATAAAAGAAATGTGCCCGGTTGGAGTAACGGTCAAGAACGGGGAGATTCTCTCAGAAACATGCACAGTCAGATATGAGAACGGTTCTAAAGTCCCTGTATTTGTCCACACGGCGCCTGTCTATAACAACAACCAGGAAATAGAGTTTGTCCTTGAGGTCTTCGCAGGTACCCGTGAAATTGAAAATATGTCCAGCGATTTCAGTACAGCACAGCTGAATTATCATCAGTTGTTCGATGCTGTTCCAAGTTACATAGCTGTTCTGAACAAAAGCAAGCAGATAACAGGTGTTAACAGACGTTTTAAAGAGGATTTTGGTGATCAGACAGGACAATCATTCTTTGATGTTTTAAAACCGGCAAGCATTCCTGTTGATAATGATCCTATCTCAAAAGTAATGTCAGACGGAATACCACATCAGGAAGAGATGGTTCTGACGTCTGATGACGGGACGCAATATAATATGATGACATGGGTGGCACCGGTCAGCTCACCCACCGGAAAGCTCCTTCAGGTTCTGGTTGTTCTCGCAGACAAGACTGAAATGAGAACCTTAAAGGACAACCTGTCATCCCTGGGCCTTATGTTAGGCACATTATCACACAACCTTAAAGGCAGTCTTACTGGACTGGATGCGGGCCTGTACCATATTGACACTGGCTTTTACAGAGATAAACCGGCGCGAATTGAAGAAGGGCTTGATGTTTCAAAACTGATGGTGGACCGTATCCGAAAGATGGTTTTTAATGTTTTATACTATGCCAAAGAAAGGGGTGTAAATTTAGCCAAAATCAATATTTCTCAGTTTGCAGCAGATGTCGCAGCCCATGTTGATAACAGAATCCGGGGCGGGCACATCGCCTTTATCTGCGATTTTCCAAAAGACGATATTGTCTGTTATGTTGATCCGGATCTGCTTCGGTCTGCCCTTATCAATATTCTCGAAAATGCCCGTGAAGTGTGCATAAATGACCAGACAGAAAAAACGTATGAAATAATATTCAGGGTCTTCATTGAAGAGAAGGACGTTGTGTTTGAAATTCAGGATAATGGGTCCGGAATGGATGAAGAACAACAAAAACAACTGTTTTCAATTTTTTCTTCTTCAAAGGGACTAAAAGGAACGGGCCTGGGGCTTTTCATAACCAATGAGGTAATAAAAAAGCACAACGGATCAATATTTGTGACATCGGAATCAGGCAAGGGAACATGTTTCACCATTAAAATACCAAAAAACCTTATGCAAAAACCCAAATTTATTAATTCAAACGAATAACCTGAAATTATTTTACTTATATGCTGTTTTTATTTGCACACTCTGCTTTTTTATGCAAAAATTTATTATTTAAACGGTTGCTAACTGATCTGGAGGCAGTAATGACAAAAAAAATTATGATTATCGATGATGATCCGGTTATCGTCAATTACCTGGAGACGCTTTTTAATGATAATGGATATGATACGGCTACTGCAAATGACGGCTTGGAAGCAAAAAATATTGTAACAGAGTTCAAACCAGACCTCATAACGCTCGATCTTGACATGCCCAATGAATGGGGACCAAGATTCTATCGTAACCTGACTAAAAATAAAGAATTCGCCAATATCCCTGTTATAGTTATCAGTGGCCTGGCTGGAAGAGAGCATTCAATAAATAAAGCTGTTGCATTTTTCGCAAAGCCGTTCGACACAGACGAAATATTAAATAAAGTAAAAGAAACAATAGGTTGAAAGCAAGCATTCGCATGCCCTGCAATAAAAATCGCGAATTATTTCGCCAATTTTATTACAGGGTATATTATCGCTAAATCATTATTTCCCGCAGCCGTGTTTCATCCTCAATAAATATTATGGCTTCATTGATTCTTGTAAGTTTTTCAATATCATTAATCTGGTTTAGCATATCAAATAACTCATTGGAATGATCTCCGAATTTAAGCGTTATCGCAGTTTTCAAACCATAACGGATACCTTGAGAAAAACCTTCATGAAACCCTTCATTTCTCAATTGATCCGCCATTTCCATTACGATATCATCATCCTGATCTACTGTCGATTCAACAATAATATTCTTCATCTGCATATACTCCTGTAAAGTAAACTACAAATAGCGTTAATGGTGAAACCTCTATAAATCCTAATCCCCAAAAAACAAGCCGGCTGTTGCCTGATGAACCAAAAAAAGTACCTCTGCGAATAAATGACCACTAGTCAAAAACAATCAGACCATCAACAGCGACAGGATTTCCTCCAGAAATAATTAACGGATTCACGTCAATTTCTGAAACAGAGTCAAATTTGACTCCTATTTCACCTATCCCCACAAGGGCTTTTACGAGTTTTTCTTTATCAACTGCAACGTCTCCGCGAAAACTGCCGAGAAGTTCTTTTGCTCTGATCTCTTCGATCATTTCAAAAGCATCTTCTTCAGTTAGCGGTGCGACACGAAATGTAGCGTCCTTAAGAACTTCAGTAAAAATACCACCAAGACCAAACATGACACAGGGGCCAAACTGAGGGTCTCTGTGAAGTCCAATAACAAACTCTCTCGTACCGTCAATCATTTCTTGAATTAGCACACCATCGAGTTCAATGTCAACTGCTGTTATTTCATCGTAAGCTTTCAACATACCTTCATCATTGTTGATACCCAGTTTAACCATGCCCATCTCTGTCTTATGCGTCAGATTATGTGAACAGCCTTTCATTACAACAGGATAGCCTATTTCATTAACTGCCGCCAATGCATCCTCTTTTGTTTTTACAAGAAGCTCTTTTGTTATTTTTATACCTGCAGATTCAAGAACCTGTTTTGAGTCATATTCAGAAAGACACTTCTGCCTGTTTTCAATGGCTTTATTAATAATCGCGTTCATTAGTACTGCTCCTTCTTTTTTTTGTAATTATAGTGCTGTAATGAAACAACCAATGCCCTTGCAGCTTCATTTGGTGATTCAAAAAGAGGGACATTATGTTTTTTCCGGAGCTCAATAATTTTTTCTACAGAATTCGGTACATAAATTGCGGCAGGTTTGTCGTGCTCACGGCACATTTGAGAAAACTCAAGAATAGATTCAATCACAATTTCATTCCAAACGTTTGGAACCGGTAAAATACCATCGACCTCGTCAGATTCAAGCAGCAGTTTAAAAATATCCATCAAAGTCTGCTTAGACAGGTTCGGCCCGATATCAACCGGATTGGAAACATTAAAAATATCACCCGTTGCCCGTAATTTTTTCTGCAATTCATCAGAAAACGAAGGGAATTCAAGGTTATTATCAACAAGAATATCCGCAACAATTCCGCCAAATGCCCCTGAATTTGTGACAACAGCAATTCGCTTGCCCTTCAAAAGTGGCATCTCTGTAAATATTTTGGGAAGTGAATGTAGTTCGCTGATTTTACTCAAACGGATAATCCCTGCCTGTTTACATGCACTGTCAAAAATCAAATCATTATTTGCAAGGCCGGCTGTATGTGAGGTTGCTGCTCCGGCACCCTCTTCAGAGCGCCCTACTTTGAATATCATCACAGGCTTTGTAACTGTTTTTGCAACATCAAGAAGTTTACGTCCCTGCTGAATATTTTCTAAATACATGCCGACGACTTCTGTATTGTCATCTTCCCTGAAGTAATCAAGAAAATCAGATTCATCAATGTCGGCTTTGTTACCGATACTGGCCAGCTTGTTAATTTTTGTAACATCAGATGCCAGAGACTCAAGAACCAGTGCACCAACCCCGCCGCTCTGAATAAGATATGAAATTTTTCCGGGTGCCCTCAACATTGAATCATTTCCAGCGGAGTTAAACCCAAAAAAGCAGCAAAACCGTTCAGCGGTATTCATAACACCAAGACAATTTGGCCCGATATAACGAATACCATGCTTTTTTGCATTCGCATCAACCTGTTTCTGAAGTTCAGTGCCCTCATCACCATCTTCGCTGAAACCAGCTGTTTCAATAATAAGATGTTTAATGCCTTTCTGACCGCACCGATCAACAATATCAGGTACAAACCGAGCCGGTGTTATGATGACGGCAAGCTCCACCTCTTCTTCAATTTCCAGGACAGTTTTGTACCCTGGAAACCCGTCAACAGATTCACCCTTTACATTAACAGCATAAATACTGCCCTCAAACTCAAGTTTGGCTAAAATACCTGTAATCATTGCACCAAGGTTAAAGGGGGAATTTGATGCACCGATAACAGCGACCGATTTTGGACTAAAAAACTTTTCCATTCTTAACTCCTGTTAATAAAACTTTATTATACTCCGGAATACTTCCGGCTAATCTGTATTTTCAAGTTGTTTGCGGCGTCTCTCCAGCTCCACCTCATACCGCTTCTTAACACCACGTAAAAAGTGAACAATCGTTTCATAGATAAATGTACCGTCTTCATCATCATCTTTTTTAACGGCATCCTGTCGTGCATCGAGCTCTTCTATCTGTTCTTCGAGTGATAAAATCTCATTTTCAAACTGAACAAGGACATCTTCTCTACTCAAAAACCTGAAAAAAAACATTTTTGTTAAAAAGTCGAGATGATAATCAACCGGGAGCGGTGCCGACGTTATTGTATGATAAAATTTTTCTTTGCCTTTATCGGTAATGGTATATACGTTCTTATTCGGCTTACCGACCTGAAAGACAACTTCCTTTTTTATCAGTTCAGATGCTTCAAGTTTTCTTAATACAGGGTAAATTTGATTCAGACTTAACTTATAGGCAATCATTAGATGCCCGGTGATCGTTTTAATTTTATAACCTGTTTTAGGCCCTGACATCAAAAAACCCAATACCATTTTTTCGGTATCCATCTTAGCTCCATTTTATCGTAATATAGTTTCCTTAAACATAGTTTCTGATAAAGTATATTATTAAAAACTATTTTGCAACATTTTTCACAACCAAAAACACCGTTATTGCTTAATTGTCTGGTATTACAACCAATTTATTCTTTCACAATTGATTTCAATCCATTTGTAGTGTATAATAATTGAATAATCCCCCCACCTTTACAAAACGGAGGTTTTCATGCTCGAAAGAATGGATGAAAAATTTAAGGACTTAAATATTTTCAAAAGCAGAAAAGCCAGCCAGACCTACAGAGAAATTGTTTTTTTCAATAAAGATATGAAAAAGTGGAACAGAGTTCTGACAGGTACTCTTGGCTCACCTGTCAATTCAAAGTGGAAAAACCCCGAAAAAAATCTGGAAAAACTGACGCGGAAATACGGTGGAATAAGAAGGGGGCAGACGCTTTATATCAAAGAATTTGACAATTTTTCAGTTATGGCAATGATATGGCCATGGAAAGATAAATGCCACTCTACATTAAAAATGTCAGTGGTGCATTGAAACATATTCAATCAAACAATATATAATATGATCAGGTCCGCCTGATCATATTTAACAGTCGCCCTTCCAGTCGAATAGCGTCATCCGGACACATCTCCTGACAGCAGTAACACTTAATACACAGTTTTTTATTCACATTTGGAAATTTATTTTTTATCGTCATTGCCTCAACAGGGCAATGGTTTATACAAATCCCGCAAACCTGACATGATGATTCATCAATAACAGGCAGACAGCTTATTTTAGCAGATAACATTCTGTTTAAAACAAGGCCCATCAGACCAGGAATAAATGTTGTTGGCATTTTATAATTATCAAGCTGTATCAGCTCACCGCAAATATCAATTTTTGCAACATCTGTCTCTCCAAGGCCTCTTTGCCCTGCAATATCAACGATTGGAACGGCAGCATTTTTTTGCCCTATCATATGGAGAAAAACAGCATCAAGGGAGACAGCATTATCACTTGCAAGGATTTTACCGGGATGCCTCAGCGTTCCATTTGCCGGTCCATTTCCCTCCATAGACGTGACAGCATCCATGATTGACAACTCCGGTGGCCTGATGCTGTAGATATCAAGCATCGCTTCAGCAAATTTAACAGGCGAAGGAGCAAGGGAATGAACAAGCATTTTATTTCCACCGGTAACATACCCGAATGTATTCTTAATCGCACCGGTTATATAAGTTAAGCCGTGGGTTTTCATCTTAGGAAGATTGACAATAACATCAACCTCAAAAATTTCAGATGATACAGACACCGTGTTAAAATACTTTGATTCAATCTTATACGCTACCGGCCTTTGCGCAATGTTCTCAAAACACCCTTCCGAGGCATCGTAAATACCGGTAACTTTGGCAGCCTCAACAACTTTCCCATATCCTTTGACACCCGGGTTGTCTCCAACAATAACCTCAGCACCCTCTTTTATCAATTGACGCACCACAGCTCTTACAAGATCCGGGTGTGTTGTAATCCCTTTTTCGAAATCTCTTGGAGCAAGAATATTTGGCTTTACAAGTACCTTTAAGCCTTTCCAGTCACGAGGAAAAGTATCAAATATTTCTATTACAGCTTTTTCTATGGAATTATCATGGTAAGACGCGTCACAAATCATCACACGCGATGTCATGGTTCACCCTCCGTTTTTGTATAAGTGCATCGTAAACCGGCGTTAGTTTTCAGAGACGACCCTGGCAAACTCAACCCTAACTCTCTCTGAAATGATCTTGCATTTGTATAAGCCGTCAAAAAAAGTTTCAAGTCCTTTTATATTCTTTTCGCCAAGATCGCAGTTAAGATAGTCGAAATACCGTTCACATAAATCCACAGAAAGGCCCGTTTTTAAAGAGGCAGAAGATATTATTTCAGGATAATTTACCCGTCCCTGTTTTTTTGATTCAACAAAAAGAGACGCTATTTCAGCTAACCGTTCCGGGTGTCTTTCTGCAAATGTTTTTCTTACTGCCCATACGGCAAAAACAAAAGGAAGTCCTGTTGTTTCTTTCCACAATGCGCCAAGATCAGTCACATACTCAAACGCCCCTGCCCAGTCTTCCGTTAGAGCCGCATCACCAATTACCAAAGCAGCCTCTGCCTCATTATTCACATCCGAGGGACTACAGACACGGGAAGAAATAAATTGGGGACTGCTGCCCATGGAACTTAACAGGTAACGAACCAGAGATGCTGCACTGGCAGACTCCTCTGACAGGAGTACTTTTTTCCCGTCAAGCATGTTAACAGGACTGTGGCTCACAAGAAGCACGCTCAAAACATTACCATCAGATGATATTGAAAGGTCCGGCATAATCAGCCAGTCTCTATGATTTTTTGCATATGCCGCTGAAGAGACAGGACTTATATCGATACTGCCCTCTTCAAGTCGCCTGTTAAGCTCTGCAGGTGGTGCCGTTACCAGTTCCAACCAGTCAGGCTTAATACTCCGGTCAAGCCCGTAATAAACCGGCGCAACGTTAATATAACTAATTCTACCGACCCGGACTTTTTCCAAATTTTTAATCATTTTTTCCATAATCTCTTACGCTTTCACCAGACGGGTAAAAATGTCTGACGTTTGAATATATTCGTGAGACAGAAAAACTGTTTTCCCGGTCTTCCCGGTCTCAATTGTACCAAATTGGCTTGAAAGCCCAAGAGCTTCAACACCGTTTATGGTGGCCATTTTAAAAATTTCAGAGGGTGCAATTTCGGGGAACTGATTATACAGGTAATCCATTTCATCAAGAATACTAAGGGAATCATTACTTGCAAGACTGTCAGTCCCAAGACATAGAGGGATGCCTTCATTGTGCATTCTTAATACATCGGGCAACCTCCCGTGAAGATTTTTATTACTTCTTAAACAGAGGCAAACAGAGACCTTACTTTTTTTCAATATGCTAAAATCATTGTCTGACAGATTTAATAAATGGACTGCTATTGTATTTTCATCAAGAAGCCCTAACGAATTAATATAATTTACAGAACCAGCCTCAGTTACCGGCCATGAGGAATAGTCGATACCTCGTAGTGTAAGATAGTCAGCCCATTCCCCTTTCCCGGTTTTAATGAATATATCTTCATCTTCAGATTCTGAAAGGTGTATCGAGAAAGGCAAAGCAGAATCTGTACATTTCTTTTTTAGATGTCTCAGAAGCTCCGGCGATGTCGTATGAGGCGCATGCCCCGCAAGAGCCTGAACGTTAATGCCCGCCTGCTTACAGTCGTACTCTATTTCCTGTATGCCGCCTAAATATTCCCGAAAATAGACACCGTCAATATCTGACCTGTAAAAATCCTCCTCAAAACAGCATAAGGTTGCAATTTCACCTGCAACAAAACAACCAGCGGATTTAAGTTCAGCAAGAGCCGACAAAAAACCTTCTCTGATTGTTTTTATATCTGCTTTATCACGAAGCCCGATAAGAGAACTGACCCAGGCTTTGAAACTACCCCCATATGGGATAAGACCTCTAAAAGCACTTAGTTCAAGATGGGTGTGAGCATTCACCAGTGACGGAATGATTACGCCATCACCGTGATCTGTAATTTTTCCAGATATACCGCTACGCCATGCACCTGCTTCAGCAATCAATCCGTTCTCAAAAGAAACAAAACCGTTTTCAATAACCGTTGCATCATCCGTCATAACCCATTTTGAGCGATGAATCTCTTTTTCGCTACCACAACTGATTGGTACAATTGTCATTATTCTATCCTGAGTTACCCAACGATGTTATAAAAACAATCCCGTTGCCTTGGTGTATACCCGGCCTCTTTTATCAACCTTATAAGCTCTTCTTTGGGCAGCATAAAATCAACACCGGCTGCAGCGACGACATTCTCTTCAATCATCGTACTGCCCATATCATTAGCACCGAATGCAAGAGCAACCTGGGCAATTTTGTCTCCCTGGGTAACCCATGAAGCCTGTATGTTATCGATATTATCAAGAAACAACCGGCTTAAAGCAAGCACCCGTAGATATTCAACAGAATCTGATTTTTCGACTTTTATCTTTGTGTTATCCGGCTGAAAAGTCCATGGAATAAAGGCTGTGAAACCTTTCGTTTTATCCTGAAGGGTTCTGATTCTATCCAAATGCTCGATAATATGCTCCGGTTTTTCAACATGGCCGAACATCATGGTAGCAGTCGTTCTTAATCCAAGAGTATGAGCTGTTTCCATTACATGCAACCACTCATCCGCACCACATTTATTGGGCGATACTTTTGCCCTGATTTCATCAACCAGAATTTCAGCACCACCGCCTGGTATTGAACCAAGACCTGCCGTAATAAGCTCTTTAAGTAATTCTTCAACGGTCAGCGATGATTTTTCGGCCAGATAGTGAATCTCAGGTGGCGAGAATCCATGAACATGTATAGGAAAGTTCTCTTTAATATATTTAAGAAGATCTGTATAAAAAGAGAGTTCAAGTCCGGGGTGCATTCCTCCCTGAAGCAGAATCTGGGTTCCGCCAAGGTCTATAGTCTCCTCGATTTTCTTCTTTAGGAGATCTTTAGAAATAACATATCCGTTCTTCTCATTTTCCGTGCAGTAAAAAGCACAGAAAAGGCACTCTGACATGCAGATATTTGTATAATTTATATTCCTGTCTATCACAAAAGTGACTTCCGGCTCTGGATGGCGCTTTCGTCTTTTTTTATCTGCAAGATCTGCAAGGGTCAAAAAATCACCCTCATGATAAAGTTGTAGCGCATCTTTTTTGTCAATGCGTTCATCGTTTTCAATTTTTTTAAGAATGGTATCCATAAAGCAACCTGCCTCAGCTCTTTTGTTTTTTACCCAACTTCATTATAAAAGGAATCACGCTCTACCGGAATGAATCCGGCAGAACTTATCATTTTTATCATTCTGTCTCTTGTCAGCCCTTTGGCTGATTTTGCTCCGGCTGTATGGGTTATTTTCTCTTCAATAATGGTTCCATCAAGGTCATCTGCACCAAAAAAAAGCCCTGTCTGGGCCAGTTTTTCACCAATCATAACCCAGTATGCTTTAATATGCTCAAAGTTATCCAGCATGAGCCTTGCAATGGATATCGCTTTCAGATCATCAAAACCGGTTGTGGGTGGTAAATGTGATAATTCTGTATTTTCAGAATGAAATGCAAGCGGAATAAAAGCCAGAAAACCACCGGTAATATCCTGCAGCTTCCGAAGCGTTATAAGATGGTTGATTCTCTCTTCCATTGTTTCAATGTGTCCATACAGCATCGTAGCATTTGTTTTAAGGCCGGATTCATGAACGGCACGCGTAACTTCAAGCCAACGGTCTTTTCCGATCTTTTTTGGAAAAAGCTCATCCCTGATTCGATCGCTCATCACTTCAGCACCACCACCCGGCATCATCATTAATCCAGCTTCTTTCAGCTCATTAACCGTCTCAGCAACTGTCAGACCTGACAAGTTGCTGAGATAATCAATTTCAACAGCAGTAAATGCCTTAATGACTGCATCCGGCCTGACATTTCTGATCATCCGGAGCATATCCTTAAAATAATCAAAAGTAAGACTATGGTTTAACCCGCCGACTATGTGGAGTTCGCGAACAGGCTCATCAATTTTTTCAAGTATTTTTTGTTTAACGTCTTCAACTGACCATGTATACGCTTTTTTAGCGCCATCATCTTCCGCATATGCACAAAAACGACATTTATTTGAACAGACATTCGTATAATTTATATGCTGATTACAAATATAGTAAGCTTTGTTTCCATGCCGTTTTCGTCTAACATAATCAGCGATTCTGCCGATGCCGATAATATCATTACTTTCATATAGTACCTGCCCGTCCTCAAACTCAAGGCGAATGCCATCCAGGACTTTAGCTGCTATTTTTTCAAGCCTCGTATCTGAAAAATTTAATCTCATAAGATCATTCCGAATTTGTTGTTAAACCGTCCATACCTGTCAACTCAATGTGACCACATGGTCACTTCTGTATTAATACCCTTTTTTATATTATAAAATCAACCTATTTCTCTAATTATGCGCACTTATCCATTCCGTAAGCCGGTAGATTAAAACCAGTCTGTTCTTTTTTTATTGAAAATTACTTATTGAAGCAGATCTGTTAACGTTATATGGTAATAAAAAATTTGGACAGTCATTATTTATATAACCTTTTTCAATAATATCCAGAGGCATTATGACGATTAATACGCATCAAAAAATTGATCAGCAACTGTGTGGCACTCCTCTTTTCACAGCAAAAAACCGAAGCATTGTTGAATTAACCACAACAGAAAACATGCTTGCAGATAAATCCGGGCTTATTCATGGCGGATTTATATTCGGTCTTGCTGATTATGCGGCGATGCTTGCGGTTAATGATCCGAATGTGGTTCTTGGCGAATCAGAAGTGAGGTTTTTAAAACCGGTGTCTTTGAATGATCTTATTTTGGCAGAAGCCAACGTAGAAAAAGAGGATGGAAAGAAACGCATTGTAAAAGTTACAGTAAAGCGCGGGGATGATGTTGTTTTTGAAGGTTCATTCACATGTTTTGTTTTACCTGAACATATATTGTCATAAAAAAAACAATGCTATTATTTCTTACGCCGCCTTACAAGCCGCCGTTTCTTTGGCTGTGCTAAAGGGACAGAACCTGGTACAGCCTGCTGGTTAACTGCCTGATGAGCCTGAGCAGCAGGTGGCGGTGCAGGATTAAAAAGATTGTCCTGACTATAAGAGCAAGAGGCTCTAGGGCATTTTAAACCAGTTCCCCCACCCTGAGGTGAGAATTCTGTGAGATACGGACTGCTGCATATAGGACAGGTAAATATATAGGGCTTGGTCCAGCTTATAAATTTACAACCTTCATTTGAACATTTAAAATAGTTTTTATCTGTTGTTGTTTTATCATTAATAATTTTGCCATGCCCACATATCGGGCAGGATGGTGCCATTTCCTGTTCAAATTCAGCGATCTGAGCCTCAATGGCAAGTTCTTTTTCTACGCGCTCACGTTCAAGTCTTTCCGCTTCTAAGCGCTCAGCGTCTATCCTTTCACTCTCTTTTCGTTCAGCCTCAAGACGTTCTTCTTCAAGTCGCTCCTGTTCCAGTTTTTCATTTTCAAGACGTTCCAGTTCCAGGCGTTCTTCTTCAGCTTTTTTTGCTTCCAGCGCCTGACGTTCAAGCTCCAGACGCTCTTTCTCCAGTCGTTCTTCTTCAAGTCTTTTTAACTCTTCGAGTTCTTTCTCAAGTCTTTCTTTCTCAAGACGCTCTGCTTCAAGTCGTTCTTTTTCGGCTTTCTCTTTTGCTTCCTGAACCTTTCTTGGCGAAATTTCTTTAACATTTATCTCGTTAACGTCAATTGCCCTTTTGGTAAGAACGCTTGGCTCAGCGGTTCGATCCATAGTACTTTTGCGAAATTCAGAAATTTTTATGCTATATTTCTTTCTGAGTAGTTCTGTAGCCTTCCTCGACTCCGTTAATTCAACGGCCTTTTTCTGCCTGTCTTCAGCTATCTGTTTGGCATTCTTCTTTTCTGTCCTCAGAAAAACAAAAGATAATGCCCTGCCCCTGCTTTGAAGTGCCTGGTCAAACTGAGTAATCCCCTTTTCAAAATCTTTTCGACCCGTAATAATTTCATCCAGCGTCTGTATGATATATGCTACAAGATTCATTCCGGGCATTCCGGGAAACATGCTGTTAAAATTTTCAACAATCGTAATGGCCGAAAGCTCTGCATAATAAAAACCATCGCTGTCAATTCTCAGGTAGCCCTGTGCATGAAGACGTTCAAATGAAACCATCAACTCATCATCAATTTCAAGCCCAAGCTCTGTTAAATCCTTTATAAACGTTTTTCTTGAGTATCTTTCAACCTTATCGGCGCCATCAATTTCAAGTTCTTCTTCCCGCTCTACCGCAAGATGCAATGCTGCTACACTTGACATATTGAGTCGGATCTTCTCTTCCAGTACACTTATCTGGTCAAGTTTCCTGAAATGTTTTTCAAGAATCGAATCAAGCTGTGTTTTAACTTTTTCGCTGTTTACATTTTCACTGTTTTTATCTTCCATATTCAGCACCTTGTCTATGGTTGGAATTTATTCTGATGTTTTTAATACGATTATATCTTATGCGATAGTGTTACCCGCTGAAAAGGCGAGGTATCTTTGTTGTCAATTATTAAAACAGATAATTACACCTGATTTTATCAATATTGCGAAATCGCGATCTAAAGGTATAATTTTTTTATTATTACAATCAACAGGTAGAAAATAATTAAGAATCGTTATTGATGAACAGGTTAAATATATCATTGAATTTGTTAATAATCAAGTAAATCAACTGTTTTTTTGTTGTATTCTTTCAGGAAATACAGTTTTTTCTAAAAACATTTCCCATTATATCAAAGACGCTCATATCTTTGCATTTCCCATAACTTGCAGTATTTTAAAAAAACCTCAAAGCTTGTTATACAGGCAAGTAAAAAACCCTCCCTGCCATCAAGAACGCCCTTATGAATAAAATACATCCTTATAAATCTGAAACTGCTGTGCAATATTGGTTTAAGAAACCCACTCCTCTTTCCGGCCTGAAACAACCTTTCTGCACCAAGGGAAGAATATCTGTCACACTTTTTCAAATGTGTTGAAATACTGGGATAAGTGTAATGCAACATACAGGCTTCAATCTTCTTTGTTTTTCCCTTAGTGATAACTTTTTCATGAACGATATCGTCAGTAAACCTGCAACAGTTTTTTTTAAAAAGCCGCAAAGGATAATCACCCTGCCACCCTGAATATTGAATCAATCGTCGGAGATAAAAAGAATCCCTTTTAATATGATATCCGACAACATCGTCATCCGGAGTTATTGACTGAATTATTTCAATAAGAGCAGGTGAAAGCTCTTCGTCTGCATCTATTGATAAAATCCAGTTATTTGCCGCCTGGTCAACACAAAACTGCTTGGTTCTGCCAAACCCTTTCCATTCCGGAGAAAAAACCCTGCATCCATAATCATCACAAATAGCAACTGTATTATCTGTAGAACAGGAATCGGCGATAATTATTTCATCGGCCCACTCAACTGATCTTAAGCACCTTTCAATATTGTGCGCTTCATTTTTTGTAATAATGGTAACGGTTATTTTTTCCATTAATATTCCGGATATACACTCAAATTAATTTATAATTTCTTGATTCAAAAAGGGGCCTGCCCCGGAAAAGTTTCTGCTCAAGCAATGTAATCATTTTATATTTCAGGCGTTCGTGCTTATGTTTTTTTCTCTTAACAGATAATGCTTTATCACAGTATAAATCCCCCTGCCAGAAAAACTCAGAAATCCGTTCGGCCATCACAGCCGGATGCCCCTCTTTAAATTCCGGTAACAAACGAATATCGCCATAATCAAAATGCCCTGAGTATTCTTCTGATTTACGTTCAATCTCTGACGCACCGTGGTGGTTTGTGTCAATATACTTCTTTTTAAGATTCATTAATTCAGGCGGCCTTACCCACCCGTAATGGTAGATGCTAACAGGAATTTTTTTGCACAAAAGCTTTTCCGTTCCCTTCTTTTCACGATAGCTGAAACCATCAAAATCCGGGATACGTCTGAATGACTGAGCGGAGATAAAGGAGTGAATATCAGATTTATTCCTAATGATGCGGATCTCATTTTTGTACCAGCCATGAGACAAGTGGTAATGATTATAGTCACCCCAGAAATGAAGATAATCGAAAACAAACCCATCGATATCCGAATCCAGGTATTTCCTGCAATTATTATGAATTAAAGGGAGATCCTTTTCATGGATAACCTCATCTGCCTGAAGGTATATAAGCCAGTCACCGCAACATGCACGCATAGCAATATCGGTCTGATGAGCATGTTCCGTTCCATCCGGGTATGTTTCAAGATCCCAGACGGTATCAATAATTCGAATTTTATCTGAATTTATCTGTTCTATAAGTACCCGGGTCTGATCATCCGTGTCGTTATCTCCTAAAGCAATAACGAATTCATCGACAATATCAAGGACTGAAAGGATAGATTCCTGGACAGGATAATAGAGCTTGGCTCCGTTTCTAATAAATGTAAATCCACTGATTTTCATATTTCACCCGTACAAAAGATAATTTGTCTGTGCACCTGTAAAAAAGCAACTTTTACTATCCAGTTATAGTGAATATAAAATCAGTGTCAAGGAGTTAAGACTGATGTTCTCGTAAAAAGTCTTTAGATGGCTAAGGAAAAGGGGCCATATACAAGATTTAGTGATTTGCCAGGCTTGAAGTAG
>JQIA01000398.1_pt1 | contig 21623 bp, 20 predicted proteins | sample 811431 | NCBI WGS metagenome assembly JQIA01 (sample SAMN02998118, study PRJNA258478) | marine sediment metagenome | biome: marine; feature: seafloor; material: sediment; isolation source: oil-polluted sediment collected from 3 locations (0.5 km, 0.7 km and 0.9 km)... | place: USA: Gulf of Mexico ...
GACCACAGTCAGCACATGAATAGAAATCAAGCATATGCTTCCATGTAAAATCCTCAAGTTTCTTAACACCAAAAGACTCAAGGTCATCAAGACCGTCAGCTGTGATACCGTAAGCAACAGGCTTGATGTTTCCACGCTGAGTTCTCATGAAAAGTACATTAAAGAACGATGTGATAACATGAAAATGCTTACCCATTGGAAGAAAGCAAAGGAAGAAGAAAAACAGTGTATTATGAATATAGTATGAAATTAAATGAGTAAACTGAAGAAAACCGTGACCGAACAGGCCGAGCACTTTTTCAAATCCCCATGCAAGTGACAGTGGGGCAAGGAATGCATCATGACCTGCAGCAACGACTGCAGCTTCATAAAGACTTTCTGAAACCATAAGGCCCATAATGATGCAGCATACGAATACTGCTTCAGAAGTATGATCGTGACCATATTTTTCAGGAACCGCATAACGTGCAGGTCTGAAAACACCACGACGGATTGCAGCAATCAGACAGGCAAAGAAGACGGCTGTTGCAGCATAATCTTTAAGGACATTATAAATTTTCCCGGTAAGCTGGTCTGCGCCAAGGAAAGGCAGGGCAAAATCAGGCACCATACCAATAACGACAAGAGAGCAGGTTCTGGCACCAAGAATAAGGAAACCAAAGAAAATAACAATGTGAAGCACACCAGCAAGCATATATCTTGGCTGGCGAAGCTGACCAAGCCATATGGTAATGATGTTTAAGATACGTGCCGGGATGTTAGAGAACCGACTGTTGTCCGGGGCAGCGTTTACAAGTGGAGCAATCCTGTTGGCCATGATGTAAGCGAAAATACCAATGCCTACAACAACATACAAAAACGACAGTATGGACCCAGGAATAAACCCCAGAAAGTTGTAATGAGCTGGTGAAATAAGATGTTCCATTTTTACTTTACCTCTCCCTGATTAAAATTATTAATATTTTAACGACCCTTGAAACACTCAACAAGTCGCTTTTCTACATCATCTAAAATGAATAATCCCTCATACATAAATGACAATAGGAATTTCGTCAAGAAAAAAGTCTGTTTTTTTATAATCGGGAAAAAAGCATTACGAAGTTTTTTGCAGTATTGTCAGTGTGTTGGCAAATAAAACAAAGGCGTTCACATGTTCATCAAAACAAACATATATTTATTTAAAACAGCGCCAGAGCATGTATCATATATCCCAGCCCTAAAAGATGCTGTAACTGACCTCACCCTGAAACAAAAAAAATATTGAAGTGGTTGTAATTACGGGGAGCTTGCGCCCCCCGATTGTACGTATTATCCTATGAATGAATCTTCAGAAATTTCAATTATAGCATTATTGGTTTCAAGAATCGAAGCCATCTTACCATAAGTCACAGGAAGGATTGTTTTTGTAAAAAATTCAAGGCTTTTTACCTGACCTTCATAAAATGCAACGTCTTTCTTCTTCGCTTTTTCAAGCTTGGTTGCAGCAACGGTTGCCCGCCATAAAAGCATCCAGGCCATAACAACATCACCTGTCACTTCAAGAAACGGATGTGCAAAGGCAAATGCAGTCATTGCTTCTGCGCTCATGGCTGTTTTCCCCATATGCATTGCAACTTCACCAAGTTTATTGAGAGCCTCTTCAACCTTACCAACATAGCCGTCAAGAGCCGGCACATCTTTTGCCTGCTTGATGGTCTTTTGAATCTCACCCATCAATGACATAAAAACCTGACCTTTTTTCATACCAAGCTTTCGGCCAAGAAGATCCATGGCCTGAATACCATTTGTACCTTCATAGATCATGGTGATCCGGCAATCTCTCATAAGCTGCGACACAGGGTATTCCTCAATAAAGCCATATCCACCGTAAACCTGAATTGCATGGTTACAAACTTCGAAAGCCTTATCTGTCACATATCCTTTTGCAACAGGCGTCAGTATCTCAATCAGACCTGCATATTTTTCTTTTTCTGCTTCATCATCAGTCGCATCGATCATATCATTACAATAACCAACATAATAAAGAAGACTTCGCATGCCCTCGACATAAGATTTCATAATCATAAGCTGACGACGCACATCCGGGTGCTGAATAATCGGAACGCCACCCTCAGTCGGCTTTAAAAGATTGGGTCCCTGAACTCTCTCCTTGGCATAATTAACAGCATACATATAAGCGGCTGTAGCACAGGAAAAACCCTGCATGCCGACTAGAAGCCGGGCTTCGTTCATCATAACAAACATTGCCTTCATACCCTTGTTTTCGTCACCAAGGAGTGTTCCGATACAATCGTCCTTACCGCCAAGAGTAAGAGAGCATGTACAGTTACCATGAATACCCATTTTGTGTTCAATACCGGTGCATACAACATCGTTAAATTCGCCCGGTGTACCATCTTCATTCAATCGGTATTTAGGAACAAGAAAGAGTGAGATCCCTTTTGTACCGGCAGGGGCTCCTTCAATACGTGCTAATACAGGATGAATTATATTTTCCTGCATTTCATGTTCACCACCAGAGATAAATATTTTGGAGCCGTAAATTGAATAGGTGCCATCAGCATTCTTTTTTGCGATTGTTTCAAGCGCACCAACATCAGAGCCGGCACCCGGTTCAGTCAGAAGCATCGTACCGCCCCACTTACCGGTATAAAGATTCTTAAGATGTTTCTGTTTCTGTTCGTCTGTTCCAAACTCTTCCACAAGTTTTCCGGCACCATGTGTCAGGCCCGGATACATCATAAACGGATAGTTTGCTCCGTTAAAATATTCTGCTGCTGCTGAAGCAACTGATTTTGGCATTCCCTGCCCGCCCCACTCAGGATCTTCGGTTGTGGCAAGCCACTCACCCTCATTAAAGATTTCATACAGCCTTGCAAAAGACTCCGGCACAATCACTTTACCATTTTCAAAAGTACATCCGCTTTCATCACCCTCTTTCCAGGTGGGAAGCATTTCCTTTACAGCAAGATTTCTTGCTTCTGATACGACCATATCTACAGTTTTTTTATTAAAATCCGCAAATTTTTCGATCTTACTGAATTCTGCAACCTCAAGCTGTTCATGAAGAACAAATTCAACATCTCTTTTGTCAGCGATTACTTGTGCCATTAAACCCTCCTTGAGTCTGTATCAGGATTGAGTATCCTGACATCCTGTGTGTAATATATTAAGTTCAGCGTCTTTCAATAATAATGTTGGACAGGCCCGGGAATCTATACGCCTATCCCCTTAACGTATAAGTCGACGAGCGGGTCAGCCATTGAGACAAGGTCGTACTTACCATCTGCGAGAACCCATGAATTGATAACCTCATCTATAGCGCCGGTAATATAGGTCTTCACAAGCCCCAGGTAAAGGTCTTTACGCATTGCGCCTTCCCGCTGACCATCCTCGACAATCATACCGATAACTTCCCGATATTTCCGGGCAATTTCAAGGACGTGTACCCGAATAGCCTCAGACTGTCGAACCTGTCGTGTCTCTGCCTGAAACACAATTGCCATATCCATATTAGTCTGGAATTCACCAAGGTGTGTCTTGATCAAATTGCGTAATTTTGATTCAGCAGTTGACCCTTCGTCGACAACCTTCTGAAACTGATCAAAAATCTGCTTTGTTTTAAACGCAAAAAACTGAAACAGTATATCCTCTTTATTTTCAAAATAAAGATATATAGTACCGTCCGCAACCCCGGCTTCTCTTGCGATCTGTGAAACTGTGGACTGGAAAAACCCGTTTTTGGCAAAAACTGTTATCGCAGCATCCAGAATAAGGTGGTATTTTTCAGACTTCATATCAACCCGTCTGCTCATTACATTTATTGTTAACTTGTCAAATTATGAACCGCTATTCATTTTTTTAAAGTTAACAAATTGGGATTTACCATGTCAAGAAAAAAAACTGACCGTGGTTTTCAATGCTTATTTTACGGGCGTTTTCAAAAATATAACTTTTGCAGAAGAATCCCAAACGAAGAATTAAGGCAGCTATAACATATCTTTTGCGCTATATACTCACTGAATACCAAATGCTCAGACACCTGTGAAACTTCCGCCTGTACATCCATTCCTTCAGCTGAATCAACCTTCACCTGAAGCATTTTCCATATGAACTGTCATTTGCATAAACGGAATAATCCAGCCATGCTTATTACATACATTCACACAGGCCGCCTGAATCGTACGATCAAGCACAAAGTAGTATTCACCGGCAACCTCATTAAAATCAGCAGCAATCTCAAGATCAAGGGATGACTGTGAAGCCGTTTTAAAATGGACATGAACATCAGTTGTGCACTTTTCAAATCCTGCCCTAACAAGTGCATCCTTTATACCGGCTTCAAAAACGTCTGGAATACCATGGGTAACCTCACCCTGATAGCGATAATCTATACCGAAAGTCAGCCACAGCCTGAAACCTGAGGAAAGATTCAGTGTTGACAGTTTCAGATACTCACCTGTAGGGTAAAAGACTTCCGCACCGCCGATAAGTTTCACCTTAACCGATTCAGGTGTTTGCGTTAAAACCCTGCCGCAGGTCAATTCATCAAGAAGAATCCAGTCCCCAGCGGTCGAAGGGAACCATGGTTCATCGACTATCAACGGCCTGGATCTCAAATCGACTATATCACTAATGGGCACTTTCAGAAGCCCTCCCTGAACCAGAGGATTATGTAACGTTGTATACAAATTAATTGAAATAACCTTGTATGGCAGCGATTTATAAACTACGATCTCACCTTCTTTCACAGGGCCGAGGTTCAGTATAAGCTTAACCTGAACCCACATCTTTGGGAGTGCCTGTTTCGATGCCCATGCGACCCCAAGAATAAATATCAACATCACAGACAGAAGCACCCAGTCGCTAAAAAGATATAAAACCGAAAGTGTGCTTATAAAAGCGATAAGTGTAGAAACGGCCACATAGATTAAATCAAACAGTCGGCCGTAAAATGAGCGTTTATCTGAATGAATAGGACTGTATTTCTTAATAAACCGATAAAGCCTGAACATCAACAGAATGGCCATTATGAAAACAATAAATGAAACGACCATGTTACGGCCATGACTCTTGAAAAAAATCCGGGGAATATCCTGAATCGATTTCGAGATTGAAGTATCACCCCGTTTTATTTCAAGCTGCATCACAGCAATATTATTCAATGATTCCCATTCGTTTTTCTTATTCCGCCACTCATTTAACGTTTTTTGAAGCTGCTCGTTTAATTTACCGACTGGCTTCTGAGTGGCAATAATATCTGCAAGGTTTTTCAATGCAGAATCGGCCATCTCCAGGTGCTCCTCATAAAATGAAATATTACTTCTCAGTTTTTCAATTTCACGCGGACGCAGCGTTAAATCCTGCAATTCCTGAATCAACGGCCCAAGAAGCACTTTCATTTCCCGACTCCAGTCAAAATTACTCTGGAGCGCCCTACCCCCATCGACATAACTCACACCGCTGGCAAGTAGGTCAAAATGCTTATGCAGCTCATCCAGCTTTCGTACCAGCCGGTCAATCTTCTCCTTTAATGCCGATTCACGCCCCACCGCCTCAGGTGTCATAAGCTGAACCTGCGTCGCTGTTATCTCTGTGGTGATATATTCCATAGAGACAATCAGGCTTGACAGGCTGTCACTCTTGATTTTTAAAAGTGTTTTGTCTGTATTATCAGAATAGGCAAGAGCTGCTGAGACAGTTAAAGTAAGAAAAACATACAAAATAAGTCGCAGGTTATATCGCATTTTTTTTTCCTTGTTCAGGGAGTAACAATAATTTTCAGCAAGAAATGTAGTGTTGAATAATATTTACGGAACATTTAACAGAATGTCAATATAACTGGTGTGCATGAAAAACAAAAAGGGCTACAGAATCTGCAGCCCTTTTATCATTTAAAAACAATTCGTCAGAATGTGTTACTTTTTTTCCGGTTTTTTTGGCATTTTTGCTTCTTTCTTTACTATTTCAAGAAGTTCCACCTCAAAAACAAGTGTTGCATTCGGACCGATCTTTTTTCCGGCACCTCTTACACCGTATGCAATCTTACTCGGAATAAACAGCTTCCATTTACTTCCAACCGGCATAAGCTTCAATGCTTCTGTCCAGCCGGGAATAACGCCTGTTACTCTGAATTCTGCAGGCTTACCCCGTGTATAAGAGCTGTCAAACTCTGTTCCATCCAGAAGTTTTCCTACATAATTAACCTTTACAGTATCTGTTCCGGCAGGAACAACGCCATCACCTTTCTTGAGTACAAGATACTGAAGGCCGGATTTTGTAACAACAACGCCTTCTTTTTCACTGTTTTCGGCAAGAAATTTTTCGCCGGCTTTCAGATTATTATCAGCATCGGCTTTCTTTTTTACCTCCATGTTCTGTCTCAATTTTGCAATGGTCTCTTTTTGAACAGATTTCACTTCATCAGGAGTCAATAATGGTTTCCCATCGTTCATTCCGTCATTAAAGCCCTGAAAAAATGCGGTTGTATCAAAGTGTATATCATTTTCTTTAAACGTCTTAAAAGATTTGCCTACCTCTGTACCAAAGGCATAGCCCAGTTTTTCTGCCGGAGTTTTAATTTCTGTTAGCTTTGTTTCTTTTTTTTCATTGCAAGCTGCGAGAGTAAATAGCATCAGCATAATAAACATCATAGAAAAACTCTTTTTCATTATAAACTCCTTAAATTGATAATATGGATATGGGTAACAGCCGTAACGGCATTAACGCACCGACTAAATCAGATTTTCAATATTTTTTCAATCTCTTTCAAAGCTGTAATATGATAATGCGCTTCAAGGTCTCTGTTGTCAAATGCGGCAAAAACCGTGCCGGCCTGTAAAGCAGCCTGTTCATCCGTCGTCGAATCACCAATATAAAGAATTTCATCCGGCTGTATGTTAAAATATTCTGTAATTCTGAACAACTGATCCGGGTGGGGTTTTGGGTTTTCTACATCGAGCGAGGTAACAACCAGCTGGAAGTCTGGTGTCAGTTCATGATAGTGAAGAACACCATTCATTGTATTAGACCTGTTGGTCGCAATCGCAGTAATATATTTTCCATCAAGCTTCGCCAGCAGCTGGCGCAGGCCCGGCTCCATAACCATATGGGGAATAAGCGCATCATATGTCAGCGTCTTACAATATTCAACGACCTCAGCCATCGACGTCAGGTCTTTAAACAAAAATTCAAGTGCCTCCTTCACAGGACTCATATGTGCAAACTTAAATTGTTCCCGGGTCATCTCCGGCCTGCCGAAATGGGCAAGAATACTGTTATAATACATTTTATTTGCATTATCTGTATCAAACATAACACCGTCACAATCAAATACAACTGCCTTGATCTTCGCCACCAATACATTTTTATTCATAAATCATTTACTCTTTTCGTTATCGGATCTTTCCTGAAACCTCAATTACAATTTCAGGTTTTATCTCGCTGTTTGTTGTTAAAATCAGTTTGCCTTTATACCGCCCTTTTTCTTTCTGAACTGTTTCCACTCTGAGTGAATATGCCCCGTCTGTGCTGTTTCCAGTATCCAAAAGCGAGCAGAGAATATTTTTATTGGTTGATACTGCATTTGTTATTTTAAATGGATATTTTTTTCTTGGCTTAATTTTTATCGTTCTAACAAGTGTTTTGCCTGTTTTACCGGACATCCGAAGTCGTACCGGAGATATATCAGCAAATTTTTCAACAAGACCGGTTATAACCAGTTCTCTTATTTTATTATCAGGGTCGTTTGTAATCACCTTGATTTTCTTTTTAATTTTTTTATCGCCACTACCAGTCGTATCTATACTGATTTTTATTTTCCCTGTCTCACCAGGCAGGACACGTTCCGTAAAAGAAACTGTTGCGCAACCTCAGCCTGGCTTTACCTTTATAATTTCAAGGTCAGCATCACCCGCATTCCGGATGTTAAACTCATACGCAACCGAACGACCTTCCAGAACAGATCCAAATGAATGCACGATACCTGCTACATACGCCACGGGTTTCTTTTTCTCTTTTTCCCGCTTTATCCTCTCAGCATCCTGCATTGCATATATAATTTTCTGGTCATACACCCTGATCGTTACCCGTCTGTCATCCCGTTCATAGACGGACCTTAGTGACGGGGATTCGGATACCTGAAGCCCCCGAACAGTATAGCCGGCATTTATCTTTTCCGATTTGAGCCAGCGTTCTATATATTCAGCACGTTTTGCCGCCAACCCGGCCATTTCATTTATCGAAGCGGCACCTTCGATCTCAATTTTTATCGGCCTTTTAGACCTGATCGTATCTAAAATAGTCTCAAATTTCAAAATATAGTCGAGTTCAGGCGTTGCTGAGCCGAATTCAAAATGTATCGTATACTGATAGGGCTCAGAAATTTTTATTGCATAAAGCCTGCTACCGGATAACAGCATTATTAATAGCACCATGACAATTATGTTTATCTTATTTATCTGTTTCATTAATCACCTGAATGTTTAAACAAATAATCTCTCATCCCTTCAGGGACAGAGTCTAAGTTGGACAGGCGTGAAAGTCAAGTGTCGGGGATCTGCCTCTTTAAGATAAACCAAATCATGCCAGTGTAATGAGGCATAAAAATATGAACACCTGTTTTTTTTATATGATTCCAATTTTTTTATTGAGAAAGACCTTTCAGATGTATATAAACGGGCATAACTAATAACATGAAATAAAAAGAGATACTATGCTTATAACTGAAATCCTTGCTCAAAATGCCATAAAATACTCCGGGAAAACAGCCCTTGTGGAACGCATGCCTGAGGCCGGCCTCAGGACAGAAATCACATGGGAGGAATTTGACAATCAGGCGAACAGTTTTGCAAACGCATTGAGCAATTACAATATTTCGAAGGGCGATAAAGTCATCCAGTTGATGACAAACTGCCTCGAATGGCTCCCCGTATATTTTGGCATCTTAAAATCCGGTGCCTGGGTAGTACCTCTAAATTTCAGGTTCGAAGCGGATAAAATTGATTTGTGCACCCAGACATCAGAAGCAGAAATCTTTATATTTGGAGAAGAATTTATTGACAGAGTAAACACGGTTAAAACCTCTCTCGATAAGTTTGTAAAAACATATATCTTTGCAGGCCCGGAGACCCTACGGCCTGAGTATGCGATACCGTTATCAGAATTCCTGTTTTCCGGTAACACCGCCAGCCCTGATGTAAAAATCAAAAAGGACGATGAAGCCGGTTTATATTTCACATCAGGTACAACCGGCACACCCAAAGCGGTTCTCTTAACCCACAGAAATCTGGCATTCTCCTGTGACGTTGAAAACATGCATCATCAGCAAACCCATGATGACAACTTTCTGTGCATCCCCCCTCTATATCATACCGGTGCAAAAATGCACTGGTTCGGTAATTTTGTTGTTGGCGCTAAAAGTGTTATTTTAAAAGGTGTCAGTCCAAAATGGATTCTTGAGGCCGTCTCTGAAGAAAAAATAACGATTGTCTGGCTACTGGTACCATGGGCGCATGACATCCTCATTGCGCTGGAAAACAATGAAATTCAGCTCAGCGACTATGAAACAAGCCAGTGGCGACTTATGCATATAGGGGCGCAACCCGTTCCGCCCAGCCTCATCGAAAAATGGCAAAAAGTATTTCCAAACCATAAATATGATACAAATTACGGGCTGACTGAAGCAACCGGACCGGGGTGTGTTCACCTTGGCATGGAGAACATTCATAAAATAGGTTCAATAGGCAAACCGGGACACGGTTGGGAATGCGATATTGTTAACACTGAGATGGAGACTCTGCCGGGGGGGGAAACCGGAGAGCTTCTTGTCAAAGGTGCCGGTGTTATGAAAGCATATTATAAAAATGCTGAAGAAACAGAAAAGGCTATATCCAATGGCTGGCTGAGAACCGGTGACATGGCAAGAAAAGATGAAAATGGATTTATCTGGCTGGTGGACCGAAAAAAGGACCTGATAATAACCGGCGGAGAAAATATTTTCCCGGTCGAGATTGAAAATTTCCTGATGACAAATGAAAAAATCCACGACGTTGCGGTTATAGGTGTTCCGGATCGACGGCTGGGTGAAATTGTTGCAGCTATCATACAGGTAAAACAAGGCAAAACGCTTACAACTGACGACATACAAATATTTTGTAAGCCACTGTCCAGATATAAGCAACCCAGACAAGTCCTCTTTGGTGATGTACCACGAAACCCGACCGGCAAAATTGAAAAGCCAAAGCTGAGAAGAAAATATATTGAGGGAAACAGAGATTTTAATAAATTAAAACTGTAAGTAAATCATCGCTACAGCCGCTTCTGCCAGTGAAGCAGAAAGAAGTGCAGCCGACCGCAACATTCCCCTTATAGATAGTATCATTAACCTTAAATTTTGAGCAAAACTGCGGCATTTCCCCCAAGGATTTTATCGGAGTCCTCTTTCGATATACCTGCTTTTTCCAGTTCTTTATAATATCTGGCTGGCTTAAGAAGCGGGTAGTCACTACCAAATAAAATTTTCCCAACACCTGTCAATCCTATTGCAGCACTGAAGACTTCAGGATCAAACAGATAGGGCGTCGCAGCTGTATCATACCAGATATTTTTCAAAACTTTTTTGGCATCTTTTTTAAGAAGATTATAAAAGAAAATACCGCCCCCCCAGTGACAAAGGATAATTTTATTATCCTGATATGCCTGAGCAAGGTTGTATATCTGAGACATGGTAACAGGGGTCTTACCCGGATAATAATGCCCAACCGGTTCATTTGTATGAATCATAACCGGAAAATCTCTTTCGCGGCAAATCGCCATAACCGGCGCCATTTTTTTTACGGCCTCTTCGTCAATGCCTGACTGATAAAACGCTAGTTCACCAATACCAACCAGCCCTGCATCGAGGCATCGTTCTGTCTCTTTTGCAACCTCAGGGCTGTCGAGCCCAAAACAGCCGAACCCCAACAACCTATCGGGATACTTGTTTACAGCTTCGATAACATAATCATTGTTATACTTAAAAACCCCGGGGTCATTCCATGGAAACCCAAAAACAACAGACTTGTCAACATTCTGTTCATCCATCATGGCAATGACATCTTCCGCACTGACAAGTTTTGCAGCTGGTGATTCATAAAGAAGTTTGAACGCAGGTTCTGAAGCAAAATAATCTTCCCGCTGATTTCTTATTTTTTCTGGAACGATGTGTGTATGAATATCAATAATCATATCAGACCTCAATTCTTTCATTCAGTTTAAGCACAGACATTTAAGGGAAAAACGACCATTTCAACATTGAATAATATGGTTAGCGGCTACAGGAAAAATAGTCAATATGATAAATGTTTTTTTTGTGGTATATTGTCGGTCAATCATTCAACCTCAATTTTACCGGACAACATTATGGATACAGACACGGCAGTAGAAAGACATATCGTACTTTGTGAACCGGAAGTACACTGGAACACAGGTAACATAGGCCGAACATGCCTTGGTGCTAATACAGCGCTCCACCTTATAAAGCCACTCGGTTTTTCACTTGAAAGTCGTCAGGTAAAACGGGCAGGACTCGACTACTGGCATGACGTAGACCTTTTTGTCTGGGAAAATTTCGATGATTTTTTATCTGAAATGAAACCGGCAAAAGATGAGATTGCCCTCTTTGCAAAAAAAGGGAGCCGATCCTTCTTAACGATACCGGAAACCAAAAGACTGTTTCTCGTTTTTGGTTCAGAAACAAAAGGATTGCCAGAAGCTTTATTGGAGAAGTACCACAACGCAATTTATCACATACCTGTCTCAGAGAAAATAAGGTGTTTAAATCTCTCTACTGCAGTAGGCATTGCTCTTTATGAAAGCCTGAGGGAACAACCATCATGGCATAAGTGGGAATAAAAATGGGCGATTCGTTGCGAATCGCCCGGGTAAAACGGTAGGGATGCGATAGATAAGGGGAAAATCTGATTACAGTATAAAAAAACATGGCTTTGTTGTCCATAGGATGAATACTTCATTTTTGTAGGATTTTTCCCTGTTGATCTAATAAATAAACAGAAAACCAGGCGCTATTGAAATACAGAAAATATAAAAAAGAAAAGAAGGGCGGTTTTTATTTAAACCGCCCGGAATTGAACAAGAAAAATAGTCGGCAAGCTATTAAATAATCTTTATTTTAAATGAACCAGAACAGTCATTTAACAAAGGCAGGTTATTTAATCTCTTTATATTTAACGAAATGGTGCTTTGTCCATAGGACGAAAAGCTCATTTTTACGGGAAAATATCCCGGCCCAGTCCACAACGGCAGGTTTTATTGATCGTTTTAGTCGTCTTTACAGCACATTATAACACAATTACAAACCCGGGATTTTATCCCAAAGCATACAGGAAAATACTATGACAACCGATATTAAAGTTGTGATACTGGGCTCAGGAACATGTGTGCCATCATTAAAAAGAAGCTCATGCTCAATCTTTATTCAAAGTGACAGTATAAAACTGCTTGCCGATATAGGCGCAGGAACGATGAGGCGCCTCCTTGAGGCCGGTGTGCATATAAATGACATTTCGCATTTGTTCATTAGCCATTTTCACCCGGACCATACCGGAGAACTTGCGTCATTTCTCTTTTCTGCAAAATACCCAAAACTCACACGCAGTAAAGAGAACCCGTTAACAATTCTTGCAGGGAAGGGATTTAACCTTTTCTTTGAAAAGTTGAAAATGCTATACGGCAGCTGGGTTGAACTCGACCCCGAAATATTCAGAATCATTGAGCTTAGTACAGAACAAACGGACACATACATGATAAAAGACATTAATATCACATCAATTCCAGTCTCCCATAACCAGGAGAGTATCGCGCTAAAGCTCGAGACAAAGGAAAAATCGATCGTCTACTCAGGTGATACAGACTATTGTGAAAACCTGATCACCATTGCTACAAATGCAGACCTCTTCATTTGTGAATCCGCTTTGCCGGATAGCTTGAAGGTTGACAATCATTTAAGTCCGTCATCCGCTGGACGCACAGCGACAAAGGCAAACGTGAAGAAACTTGTACTTACCCATTTTTACCCCGAATGCGACAAAACAGATATTGCAAAAGAGTGCCGCACGACATATGATGGGGATTTGGTTTTAGCTGAGGATCTTATGGTTATTAATATGTAATCAGCCATTGCATAGTACCTCTGTTACTGAATAATATGGATGAATACAGGATTAATTTAACAATGCGCTATTACCCCATCTCTTTGGACATTGCAAAAAAAGAATGCCTCGTTGTCGGCGGTGGGTCCGTCGGTACCCGAAAATCAAAAAGATTGTTACAATGCGGTGCCATTGTCAATGTTATCAGCAAAGACTTTACTGCCGAACTCCTTAACCTCGAAAAAACTGAAAATCTGGTACTTCAAAACAAACCCTATAATGAGTCAGATCTTGAAGGTCAACACCTCGTAATCAGCTCAACGGACGATAAGGACCTGAATAAAAAAATTGCAAGCGATGCCGACAGCAGAAATATTCTTTGCAATATTGCAGATCTGCCGGATGCATCTAACTTTGTGCTTCCCTCTGTCGTTCACCGGGGTGATCTGACAATTTCTATTTCAACGTCTGGAAAAAGCCCCGCTTTTTCCAGAAAGCTGAGAAAAGACCTCGAAAAAGAATTCGGTGATGAATACAGCCGCTTTCTTACATTATTGGGAACGGCCCGAAAAAGGTTGCTTGCCTCCGGGCATGACCCTGAAGCACATAAAATTGTATTCCGACAGCTGGTTGAGAGTGACCTGTTAGAACTGATAAGGTTGAATAAGATTGAAAGTATAAACCTGCTACTTGAAGAGATACTTGGTAAAGGATTTTCTTATAAGGCATTAATAGAAGAATAAGGACTTTTCTAATGACGGATATCATTGTTTTTTTTATTATTATTCTTTATGGCTTAAGTACTGTAGCTTATATTTCGTACCTCTTTTCACAAAAAAATTATTTACAGAATACCGGCTACTGGCTTATCTTTGCAGGATTTGTTGGTCAGACCTGTTTACTTACTGCAGCTTTCCTTAAAACCGGACACATGCCGGTTCACAACCTGAGACTGACACTATTGTTTGCCTCGTGGTCGGCAGCTGCAGTCTTCCTGTTTTTACGAATTGCAAAAATAAATCTAAAAATCCTTGGGGTGTATGCTGCCCCCCTTATCACCTGTGCATTCATTGCGGCCTTTAACTTTCCGGATATTCCCCCACAGACGGCTGCCCTTTATAAAAACATCTGGCTTATTATCCACGTAATATTTGTATTTATCGGCGAAGCATCTCTTGCATTAGCCTGCGGCGTGGGTATTTTGTACCTGATACAGGAGAATGCACTCAAGACAAAAAAGATCGGCTTTTTCTTTAACAGACTCCCGTCATTAGAAATGCTTGATTCGACAGGTTATTCGTGTATAATGATTGGTTTTTCGGCTTTCACAGTTGGCCTGGTAGCGGGCCTGGTATATTCGAAACTTGTATGGAGCCACTTTGCAAGCTGGGATCCAAAAGAAATATGGTCCGGAATATCGTGGTTAATTTATGCCGCACTTCTTCATGAAAGAATTGCTGTCGGGTGGCGGGGACGAAGAGCCGCATCAATGGCTATCATCGGTTTTGCCGCCCTTTTATTTACTTTTTTTGGTGTTAACTTTTTCATGGATGGCCACCATGGAAACTTTACACAGTGGTAAAGTTTATGAATGGAACAAGCTCAATAAAGACTTCTGAAATTGTTATAACAGGGTTAAATCATGTTACAGCCCCTGTACAGCTGCGTGAATGCATTGCGTTTAATGAGAATGAGGTTGCTGCAGCTGTTGACGACCTGAAAAAAAATCCGGCCATAAGTGAAATCATGCTCTTTTCCACCTGTAACAGAGTGGAAGTTTTGATGACGACTCAGGAAAATACAGAAGCAGCGTTAAATGCTGCCGTTGCCTATATCTCCCGCATAAAAAATATTCCTGAAGCTGAGTTTAAGCCATCACTTTATACGTACACCGGCAAAGAGGCCGTCAGGCATATCTTCAGGGTTGCAGCAAGTCTGGACTCAATGATGGTGGGAGAGCCCCAAATCCTCGGTCAGATAAAAAACGCTTTTAAAACCACTGTGGATAAGAAAGGGTCAGGGGTAGTACTAAACAGGCTTCTTCACCGAACATTCAATATTGCCAAACGCGTCAGAACCGAAACCGGTATTGGCGACAATGCTGTATCAATAAGCTATGCAGCAATCGAACTGGGGAAGAAAATATTCGGCAGCCTTGAAAACAAGAAAGTACTACTGGTCGGTGCCGGTGAAATGGCCGAACTGGCTGTGGAACATCTCATTCAGAATCATGTAAGCGATATTTATGTTGCCAACAGGACCTTTGAACGGGGAGTCGAACTGGCCAACAGATTCCGGGGTAGCGCCGTCCGGCTTGAAGAAGTTTCTGAAGTCCTCAAAACGGTTGATATTATTATCAGCTCCACCGGAGCACCCGGATTTGTGATAACCAGAGACATTGTTAAGTCAGCAATAAAAAGCAGGAGGAGCCGACCCTCATTCTTTATCGATATTGCCGTCCCCAGAGATATTGACCCTGAAATTAACAGACTCCCCAATACATATGTTTATGACATCGATGATTTAAACGGTATTATTGACGAAAATGTAGAGGCCAGAAACAAAGAAGCCTTAAAAGCTGAGCGTCTAATCGATGAATCCGTCATTGGATTCGAAAAATGGCGTACTGAATTAAAAGTTGTACCAACAATTATCGCCATGAAAGAGAAGCTGAATACTATCGCAATCAATGAAGTCAAAAAAACCTTAAATTCAACCTTAAAGCACCTATCCGAAGCGGATTCACAAGCGATTGAACGAATGACAGATGCCCTTATAAACAAGATCCTTCATGATCCGATTAATTTTTTAAAAAATGGCGGCTCTCACCGGGATCAATCGGTATATTTAAATTTTTCAAGAACACTTTTCAATCTTGATGACACAGAATAGTTAAACAACCCGGAGGTTACTTTGAAAAAAACAGCAATTCTGTTTCCAGGCCAGGGCTCGCAGAAAGTCGGCATGGCCAGTGAGTTGTATAAAGAATATGAAATTGTCCGTGAAATATTCGACATGGCTGAAGAAATAACAAAAACAAATCTGTCCGGTCTCTGTTTCAATGGCCCGATTGAAACACTGACTCAGACTGTAAATCTTCAACCAGCTATAACGACGGTAAATCTTTCTTATTTTTCAATATTAAAAAAAGAAGGGATCACTTTTGATATCACAGCCGGCCACAGCCTTGGTGAATACAGCGCATTAACTGCTGCAGGTGTTATCACTGCGGAAACAGCCCTGCGCCTTGTGAACAAACGAGGGTCTCTAATGCATTCGGAATCTCTGAAACAAGAGGGGGCAATGAGTGCCATCATTAATATCGATGCCAAGCAGCTTCAGAGCCTTATAACAGAAAATGAAGGTTCAACCCCGGACGTCTGTATCGCAAACCATAATACTGAAGCCCAGATTGTCATAAGCGGAACGCCTTCAGCTGTTAAACGAATTTCAAAAATCGTAAAAAAATCTGGCGGTATGGCTATTGCTCTCAAGGTAAGTGGTGCATGGCACAGCCCCTTAATGAAAGGGGTGGAAGCTGAATTCAAAGAATTTCTCAGTGACGCTGACTTTTCGATACCGGATAAACAAATAATTTTCAATGTTTCGGCAGACCTTGCCGATGATACTAAAATAATGAAAAGAAATATGGTCGACCAGCTCTGCAGTCCGGTTCGATGGTATGACACAATAAGTAGAATGCTCAAGGATGACGTGCATAATTATATTGAAGTCGGTCCGGGAAACGTCCTTTCAGGTTTAGTAAAAAAAGTGACGCCTGATGATTATCCCGGCAAAGTTTTTAGTGTCAACAGTATAAAAAACCTTGAATTATTTTTGAAAGGTGATATTTAAACCCAGCTTGATTGATACCGAAACACTGTTTGATGAAATTTCATGGGGCGGTAAAAAATTCACAGATTGACCTTACATTAATCAAACGCCCTCCCAAAAATGCTTTGCGTTAAAATGCTTAAACGCTATGAAAGGAATTTTTTAGTTATCTTAGATTGAGTGACAGGTTACATAGATTTGTAACCCTTCTGTACTTATTTTATCAGGCTTTTAGCTGATTGTAACACAGAGTAAACAGGTTAAATCTCTTTACAAAAAAGACAATCTGTGTTTACATTATAAAGTACTCTGTTATTTTAACATTACTCGTATGAGGAGTTGAGTATGGATGAATCAACAATGAATTATTTTAGAGATTTTCTAACAGAACGTCTAAATAATCTTCTTGAGCAGGCAGACAACACTCTGGTAGGCATGACATCACAAAAAGAAACCTTTCCGGACCCTACTGATCGTGCTTCCCACGAAGCAGACCGAAGCTTCATGTTAAGAATCAGGGACCGTGAACATAAACTGATAAAAAAGATAAAAGATGCCCTTGAACGCATTGAAAACGGCTCTTACGGCATTTGTGATACATGTGAAGAATATATTTCTATTGAACGATTAAAAGCAAGACCGGTGACGGCTCAGTGCATTGACTGTAAAACCAAATCAGAAGCGACTGAGAAAGCTCTTGGATTGTAGAATGTGAAGATTGATCTACACATTCATTCTTCAGCGTCGGACGGGACTTTTACGCCGACTGAAATATTAAACCTGATAAAAGTAAATAATTTAAGTGCTTTTTCTATTACGGACCATGACACCATTGAAGGCAACAGCGAGATAATACAAACGGGCCTGTCGGAATCGGTTAATTTCCTAACAGGCGTCGAAATCAGTTCATGTCTCCCCAACCCCTTTACCAGCAACGGCAGTTTTCATATTCTGGGATATGGATTCGATATCAATAACACTGAGCTAAATATAGCTCTAAAAAAATTCCAAACTGCCAGAAATGATAGAAATCCCCGAATAATTTCAAGATTAAACAATTTAGGCATAGACGTCAGTATGCCTGAGGTAATTGAAGAAGCAGGCGGTGGCCTTATAGGACGACCACACATGGCAAGCCTTTTATTAAAGAAAGGCCATGTCAGCTCAATTAAAGGTGCCTTTGACACCCTTTTAGCAAAGGGTCAGCCGGCATTTGTTGACAAGTACAGAGTAGACGCTGAAAATGCCATAAAACTGATTAATAATGCCGGAGGCATAGCAGTTCTTGCACATCCGGTATCACTGGAGATGTCCTATAAAGAAACCGAAGCCTTGCTGAAAACACTTTCAGAAATGGGCTTAGGTGGCGTTGAAACGCATTATTCTAATCACTCTCCGGAAGCAACAAAAAGATATTCAGAAATAGCGTGTAAATCAGGGATGCTTATTACCGGCGGATCTGATTTCCATGGTTCTCTGAAAGATGATATAAGTATCGGTACAGGACGGGGGGACCTGAATGTGCCTTTCAACATTTATGAAAAAATTATGAAAGCACTGAAAAAAAAGAGAGAAAGAGTATGACAGAATCAGAAATTTACTCTGAATTTGAAAAAACAATACGTTATTCATTTAACGACCGGTTCACGCTTGATCTGGCACTCAGACACAGCTCATATGTAAACGAGCAACAGGGTGCAAATCTTGATGACAACGAACGGCTTGAATTCCTGGGAGATGCAGTACTCAATCTTGTGATTGGTGATATTCTCATGAACAGGTTCCCAAACCTGCGTGAAGGTGATCTGTCACGCATGAGATCCAGCCTTGTGAACGAAACGCAGCTTGCCCACATAGCCAGGGACATCAACCTCGGTACCGTTATTAAACTCGGCAAGGGTGAAGAGCAGACTCATGGCCGTGAAAAAAACTCCATTCTGTCAGATGTTCTGGAAGCTGTTATTGCAGCAGTATATGTTGATGGTGGATTTGGCGTTGCCTTTGAATTTGTGGAGAACCTCTTTTCCTCCCGGATAAAAACGTCTGATAATCCGTCCCTTAACCTCGATCATAAAAGCAGACTTCAGGAAGTATCCCAGATCAGGTATAAGGCAATGCCGAGATACAAAGTGGTACACGAAATAGGGCCGGATCATGACAAAACCTTTAAAGTTCAACTTACGGTTCACGATATTACAGTACACGGTACAGGCAAAAGCAAGAAATCAGCCGAGCAGGATGCTGCCGGCAAAGCCCTTACTGAGTTAAGCCGGATCGATGACGGAACCGACCTCTGATAATTTCTCAAAATCTGCCATATCCGATTAAAATAAAAATCATAGCTTCAATGTGATGTAAACATGCGAAACACAAATAGTAAACTCTTTATTGTCCCTGTCTTTATTCCCCATACAGGCTGTCCGCATACATGCGCCTTCTGCAACCAAAATAAAATTACAGGAATAAAAAGCCCCCCCCTTACACCTGATTATATTCGATCATCAATAGAGACATTTCTAAAATATAACAAACGGGAAAAAGTACAGATATCATTTTACGGTGGTACTTTTCTCGGATTAAGCAACAGTGATATTTCCATGATGCTCAAAGAGGCATCAGCCTATGTTGATAAAGGACTGGTTGACAGTATTAGATTCTCCACAAGACCGGATAGCATTTCAAAAAAAAAGATATCCTTATTAAAAGAATTCCCGGTCAAGACAATTGAAATCGGCACTCAGTCAATGGATGACACAATCCTGAATACTGCCGGACGTGGTCACTCTGCGGCTGATACAGTCAACGCCATCAGACTTTTAAAAAAGTATGGTTTTGAAACAGGCATCCAGTTAATGGCCGGCCTCCCGGGCGATACAGAAAAAACCATTATTGACTCAACAAAACAAGTCATCAGACTCTCACCGGATTTCGTCAGAATTTACCCTACTATTACTTTTAAAGGAACCGGGCTCGAACAAATGATCCATGATGGCCAATATACCCCGTTGGCGCTCAATGACTGTGTAACGATTGTAAAAAAAATGTATCTCCTGTTTAGACAAAACAAAATTCCTGTCATTCGAATGGGGCTTCAGTCTTCAAGTGACTTTGAGTCAGGGGATGATATCGTCGACGGCCCATATCATCCTGCATTCGGCCATCTTGTATTTTCAGCTCTGTTTCTCGATATGGCACGCTGCGTAGCTACCATATACAACAAACCGGTTGAAACAGTTGTTTTTCATGTTAACCCGGCGGATATTTCAAAAATGCGTGGTTTAAAAAATGCTAACACTAGTGTATTAATTAAAGAATTTAAATGCAAAAAGATCCAGGTTAAACCTGATAGTGCCCTCAAACCTGACAGTATCAGGTTCGAAGGAAATATAGTCGATATGACATCACTATACCCAAAAGTATAACGTATGAGGTGAACAAAATCGAAATAATAAAAACAATTAAAGAAATGCAGGCAACATCGGAAAAAATCAGGCTCAGCGGAAAAAAAATTGCATTTGTTCCGACCATGGGCTTCCTCCATGATGGCCATATGTCTCTTCTTAAAGAAGGGAAAAAAAATGGAGACTATCTTGTCCTAAGTATCTTTGTAAACCCAACCCAGTTTGCAGCAGGTGAAGATCTCGATACTTACCCGTCAAATCTTGAAAGCGATTTTAAGCTTGCTGAAAATGAGGGCGTTGATGCCGTTTTTTTACCTGACAGCCAGAATATATACGGAGAGAACTACCAGACGTACATCTCTCTTGAAACCCTGCCACAGTTCCTATGCGGCGTTTCAAGGCCTGAGCATTTCAGAGGTGTTGCAACAATTGTAAGCAAGCTGTTTAATATTGTTAAGCCCCATGTTGCTATTTTTGGACAAAAGGATTTCCAGCAGCTTGCCGTAATAAGACAAATGACGCTTGACCTTAATTTCGACATCGACATTATCGGTGCGCCAACTGTAAGAGAATCAGATGGCCTGGCCATGAGTTCCCGAAACGCCAATCTCACTGATCAACAGAGGATTTATGGCCTCGGTTTAATTAAATCTTTGCAAAAATCGCAGGAACTTGTTAATAAAGGGGTGAAAAATTCTGAGGCTGTTATTATTGCCGCCAGTCAAATCATCCTGTCAAATCCTGAAACTTCGGTTGATTACCTGACGATATGTGACCCTGTCAGTCTTGAAGCTGTTTCTGTAATTGATAAGCCTGTTTTGTTCGCAATGGCCGTCAAAGTCGGAAAAACACGACTGATTGATAATGCAATAATAACGCCCTGATGGTTTTGTTGTAATAATATACATGCTTGATATTCAAAATCTTGCAATAAGGAGCTGATTATGAGTGACAACTATTTTTTTACGTCTGAATCTGTAACAGAAGGACATCCTGACAAAGTAGCAGATGCTATTTCCGATGCAATTCTTGACGCAATCATGGCCCAGGACACTAAATGCAGAGTTGCCTGTGAAACCCTCGTTACGACTGGTATGGCAATAATTGCAGGTGAAATTACAACAGACTGTTATGTTGATATGACACAGATTGTACGCGATACCATTAAGGAAATCGGATATGATTCCTCAGACATGGGTTTTGACTGGCAGACCTGTGCGGTATTAAGTACCATTGATAA
>JQIA01000399.1_pt1 | contig 21623 bp, 14 predicted proteins | sample 811431 | NCBI WGS metagenome assembly JQIA01 (sample SAMN02998118, study PRJNA258478) | marine sediment metagenome | biome: marine; feature: seafloor; material: sediment; isolation source: oil-polluted sediment collected from 3 locations (0.5 km, 0.7 km and 0.9 km)... | place: USA: Gulf of Mexico ...
TCGTTATTTGATACTGGTGTTATGACCTGGACAATTATGCGGCTTCTTACAGAGTTGATTGACGACAAAGAATTTATTACGCTGAAAAATTATTTCACCGGCAATAATCGAGAATTAAAAAAATTTCAACTGGCAACATTGATAGCAGACACCTATGATCAGTATCTTCTTTTCAGACCCCGTATGATCGTAGATTGGGAAGAAGGAAAAGAGACCCACTGGCAGGCGGTGTTGTGGCGGAAAATAGTCAGTGATAATGACGATATCCACCGGGTTGAATTACTAAAGCAGTTTAAAAAAGCCATCAAAAACAGAACAATAGAGAAAAGCCTTTTTCCTGAAAGAATTTCAGTCTTTGGTATCTCATCTCTTCCGGCATTTCATATGGAAATTTTTGATCTGTTGTCGGAACATATTCAGGTTAATCTCTTTTTGTTGAACCCCTGTCAACAATACTGGGGTGATGTCGTGTCAGAGAGAGAAGCCAAAAAAATAAAAACAAAAGGGACATTTGCTCCTGAAGAGGACATTTACCTGGAGCAGGGGAACAGTCTTCTCTCCTCAATGGGTGAACTTGGACGGGATTTTTTTGATTTATTCAATGATTTTAATCATGAGTCGATTACTCTGTTTGACTCACCCGGTTATGACAGTCTGCTTCAAAAGGTTCAGTCTGATATCTTTTCACTGACGGACAATAGTGACACCGGTCATGTACCAATTGATGACGGGTCGATTGAAATCAATTCCTGCCACAGCCCGATGCGTGAAGTGGAAGTGTTGAAAGATGCTCTATACAATATGCTTGAAAATGATCAGGCACTTGAACCCCGTGATATTCTTGTTATGACGCCAGACATAGAATTATTTGCGCCGCTGGTAAAATCGGTTTTTGATAAAGGGTCAGGTTCAGGTAGCAGGCTGCCTTATTCAATTGCAGACAGAAGTCTTCGAAATGAAAGCCGGATTGTTGAAACCTTTTTAGCTTTGCTTGATTTTGTAAATGGCCGTTTTGCGGTTTCAGATGTCATCAATATTCTCGAAACTAAGGCTGTTAGAGACAGGTTTGAGATTGCTGAAAAAGACCTTGAAATTATTTCGCTGTGGATTAACGATACCAATATCCGCTGGGGAATTGATGGTGAACACAGAGGCCGTTTAGGGCTTCCGGTGTTTTCTGAAAACTCATGGACTGCCGGTTTAAAACGGATGCTGTTGGGATATGCCATGCCCGGTGATGGTGATACCCTGTACGAAGGTATTTTACCGTACAACGATATTGAAGGTGAAAGTGCAGAGCTTCTTGGTAATCTTTGTGAGTTTACTGACAGACTGTTTTTACTTTCTGAAAAACTGGCTGTTAGCAGAAAGGTTGGCGGCTGGTATTCTCTATTGAACCAAATGCTTGACAATTTTTATGAAAAAAATGATGAAACCCAGAAAGACCTCCAAACAATCCGGGATGAGATCAACGCTTTAAGTGAGCTGGTTGAACTATCAGATTATGATGACTCGATTGAACTTAGCGTTATTAAACACCACCTTGTGAAGAAGCTTGACAGTACCGAAAGTGGTCATGGGTTTATAGCGGGTGGCATTACCTTTTGTGCCATGTTGCCAATGCGGAGTATCCCTTTCAAAGTTATTTGTACGATAGGAATGAATTCAGATACCTATCCAAGGCAGACAACTGCCGCTGGGTTTGACCTGATGGCCCGGTACCCAATGCGCGGAGATCGTTCCAGAAGAAAAGATGACAGGTATCTGTTTCTTGAAGTATTGATATCTGCCCGAAAAAAGCTCTACATCAGTTATACCGGCCAGAGTATCCAGGATAATTCAAGTATTCAACCCTCGGTACTTGTCAGTGAACTGGCTGATTTCATCAATGATCATTGCATGCCACATGAAAATGCATCTCCTGTTTTTGATAGTATCAAACACCCATTGCAGGCTTTTAACAGCCGGTATTTTGATGGCAGCGATACAGAACTTTACAGTTATTCAGATGAAAATTATCGTGCTGCCGTTGAATCTTTTAATGAGGAAAGAGAGATTGAAAATTTTATTTCAAAGACTCTGCCATCAACACAAAATGAGATTATAGAAATCGATATCAATGATTTGTGCAGTTTTTTTAGAAACCCCGCAAGGCAGCTTCTTGAAAAAAGATTTGGTATTTTTTTAAATACGGGGTTTCGAATACCTGAAGAAGATGAACCCTTTGAAATTGACTGGTTAGACCGATATCATTTGACAAACGAAATTGCTGAAAAACAGATTGGTGACCAGAATAAAGAAAATTATTATGAGATTGCAAAAGCCGCAGGTGTGCTGCCGTATGGCCAGACAGGAAAAACCGATTTTCAATTGATAGAAAAAGAAGTGACTGCCTTTGCCGGTGAAATGAAAAAAATTATAGCTGACCAAGTAAAGCAAACCGTTGAAATTGTTATAGACGTTCAGGGTATTCGTATAACGGGAGTAATTGATGGTGTTTATGATAACAGGTTCATCAAATATAGATATGCAAAGATTAAGGGGAAAGATATTCTTGATTTTTGGATAAAATACCTGGTTCTTACTGTTAGTAAGACTATAAACGAAGGTGTTCTTGCCGGTTTTGAGAAAACTAAGACGGGTGGTAAATGGGTTGGCTATAGAACCGGCTCGGTAGATTCACCGCTCAGCTATTTAGAACAGCTTGTAGATATGTATCTTGGCGGAATGCAAAATGCGGCTCATTTTTTTCCGGAATCATCGATGACCTTTGTAGAATTGATAAAGAACAAAGGAAAATCATCTGATGAAGCACTTATAAAGGCTTTGACTGTCTGGACAGGCAATCAGTTTACCGGTAGGGGAGAATCATCAGACCCTTATTTTGATTTATGCTTTAAAGAAAAAAATCCGTTAAATGACCTCTTTCTTGAAAATTCACTGGCTGTTTTTGAACCGGTCTTTATGAATATTGAAAAAGTTAACCAGGGGTTCAATAGATGACTCTGTGTGAAAAATTTGATCTTGTTAACAACAGACTTCAGGGTACCAATCTGATTGAAGCTAGTGCCGGTACTGGAAAAACCTATACGATAGCAGGACTTTACCTGCGTCTGGTCGTTGAGAAAAAAATCCCCGTTGAGAAAATCCTTGTTGTAACTTTTACAGAGGCGGCAACCCAGGAACTAAAAGAGAGAATAAGACTTCGTTTAAAAGAGGCCGTTTCAGCATTTGAGCTGGGGAAAAGTGAAGATCTTCTTTTGGCTGAACTGCTCCAGAGTTCAGGCGATTGTAAAGAGGCTTTGGAATCTACAAAAGATGCACTGAGAACCTTTGATCAGGCAGCTGTCTATACAATTCACGGATTTTGCCAAAGAATGCTGGTCGAAAATGCATTTGAAAGTGGTAGTTTATTTGAGACAGAGCTTGTCGGAAGCAGTAATGAACTTGTTGAAGAAATCCTGAAAGATTTCTGGCGTAAAGAGATGTATGAAACAACATCATTATTTGCAGGCTTTTTAAAACATAGAAAAATTCAGCCACTCACATTTTCATCTTTTGTTACTGCTTGCTTAAAGCCGGGAATTATTGTTAAACCATCGGCCACACATCAAAACCCTGCTGAATCCGAAAAAAGATTTTCAGACAGTTATGCCGTAGCTTCAAGTTTATGGAAGAGTGAAAAGCAAAACATTGAAGAAATTATGACTGACGACCCATGGCTCAACAGGAAAAAATTTGGGAAAAAATCGATACCCGGCTGGCTTGAAACAATTGATGATTACTTTACCGGTGACAGTTCAGAATTCACGGTACCGGACTGCCTGACAAAATTTACATCAGATTATCTTGCAGAACCCGGATCTATCAAAAAGAACGGTATTGTTCCGGAGAATTCATTTTTTAATGGTTGTAGTGAACTTTTGGTAACATATCAACAGCTTGGAGAAGCTTATAATTTAAACCTTCTCTGGTATAAAACAGCTGCGGCAGATTATGTCAAATCACAGCTTGAGATCAGAAAACAGGAGAGAGGTATATTAGGGTTTGACGATCTTCTGGCCAATCTTCACAAAGGATTAACCGGAGAAAACGGCACTCACCTTGCTGCAAATATCAGGCAGAAATACTCAGTTGCCTTGATTGATGAATTTCAGGATACCGATCCGATTCAGTATGAAATATTCTTTAATATATTCGGAGGTGATGAAAGCTCTCTTTTCATGATCGGTGATCCCAAACAGGCTATTTACGGTTTCAGGGGCGCTGATATTTTTGCTTATATGAATGCATCAAAGGATGCTGAAGCAGCCTATACACTGTTATACAATTACCGAAGTGAGCCTGAAATAATCGATGCAGTAAATACACTCTTCAGTCATAGAGAGAACCCGTTTGTTTTTAACCGCATTGAATTTTCACCCGTGAATGCTGCGGAAATAGATAATAGAGCTATCTGTGTTATTGATGATGACAATTCTTTTTTTAACATCTGGCAGCTTTCATCCGGTGATAAACCGCTTACTAAGACTGTTGCCGCTGATATAGCACCTCAGGCAGTAGCCTCTGAAATCACGCATCTTTTGAAACTATCTGAGCAAGGGGTTGCCAGAATCGGAGAGAGAAGTATCAAGGAACAGGATATTGCTGTTCTGGTCAGAACAAACAGCGAAGCTGAGAATATGAAGGCTTTGTTGAATCAAAGCGGTGTCCCTGCAGTTATTTATAGTACCGGAAATGTTTTTGACTCACCTGAGGCATTGGAACTTGAACGTATTCTATCGGCCGTTTTATTCCCGGTAAATGAGGGGCTTGTGAAGGCTGCTTTAGTGACGGATATGTTTGGCTACAAAGGTGAAAATTTTGCTGACTTTCAAGAAAAGCCGGAAAGTTTTGAATCGATTAAGGATTCTTTCAGAGAGTATCACGATTTATGGGTGAATTACGGATTTATCAGAATGTTTAATGCCTTGATGGAAAATGAAGACATTCTGGTGCGCCTGATGGCATTTGCTGATGGAGAACGGCGCAATACAAATTTTTTGCACCTGTCTCAGTTATTACAGCAGACCTCAATGGAAAAAAAATACGGCCCGGAAAGACTGCTGAAATGGTTTAGTCTGCAACGTGAGTCAATAGATGCTGGTAATGAGGAACATCAGTTAAGGCTGGAAAGTGATTCAGATAGTGTCAGGATTATTACGATTCATAAAAGTAAAGGGATGGAATATCCGATTGTTTTTTGCCCCTATATCTGGAGTGGAAAAGCCAGTCATCTGAAACCGGAATTTCAGATTTTTCATGACAGAAATGCTGATATGGCGCTTACCCTTGATGCCGGTTCTGAGGACTATGATGAAAGTGAAGAAATCGCTAAAACTGAATCTCTGGCAGAAGATTTAAGACTTCTATATGTTGCCTTAACACGGGCTAAGAGCAGGTGCTATATCCTTTGGGGCAGGGTGAAAGGATCTGAAAACACAGCCTTCGCTCATCTGGTACATGGAACCGGTAGTGATAAAACAAAAATACCGGATACGGATGCTGATGTTAATACGGACCTTGAGACGGTTGCGAAAAAGGCGCATGGTACTATCAAAATAAATCCCGTCCCATCTGAACCTGTGGAAAAACGACTGAAGCAACAAGTAGAAAATCAAGTCCTTGAACGTAGAAAGTTCAAGACTCCGATTGAGTCAGATTATAAAATTGCCAGTTTCACCTCTCTTACATCCCAAATACATAAAAGTTATAACGGTGAAGACAGGGACGCGTTTACGCTTGAAAAGCCGGAAAGAGAAAAATCGAAAGGTACTGATATTTTTGCTTTCCCCAAAGGAGCATCACCGGGAACTTTTATGCACAGTGTTTTCGAAGATCTTGATTTCAAAACAGATAAAGAGACAAAAGAAAACCTGATTGAAGAAAAGCTTTCAGACTACGGATTTGATCAGAAATGGAAAGATTCCATTTTAGAGATGGTTGATAATGTTTTGTCTAAACCGCTTGATAAAGAGAATTCTGGATTTATGCTAGGCAATATTACCAATGAAGACCGTATCAATGAACTAGAATTTTACTTTCCGCTTAAACCGGTCTCCTCAGGTCAATTGAATGCTCTTTTACAAAAACATGAAAGTGAATGTTTTTTTAAAACAGAGAATCTGACGGATCATTCATGGAAACTTGAGTTCTCTCCTGTCAAAGGGTTTATGAAGGGTTTTATTGATCTGATTTTCAGGGTTAATAAAGAAGGTGATGACCGGTACTATATCGTCGACTGGAAATCAAACTGGCTGGGAAGTTCAATTGAGGATTATCACCCCGAAAATCTTTCAGCTGTGATGCTTGAAGAGTATTATGTCCTCCAATATCTTTTATACTCGGTGGCATTAAATAGATATCTTATGCTGAGGCTTGGTGATAGTTATGACTATGACAAGCATTTCGGTGGTGCATATTATATTTTTCTCCGGGGAGTAACCCCGGATTTATCGAATGACTTCGGTGTATTTTTTAATAAGCCTTCTAAAGAATTTATTAGCGATCTCTCATTTCTTATATTGGAAGGGTTATAAACTCAGTCTTCTCCATTGCAATTTCAAAAAGGAAATGGTTACTCTCAATATTAAATGAAAGACGTCTGTTCTCAGTGTGATCAGCGTCCAGCATCAGAGTAATCGAACTGGTTAGTGTGATAACCTTAGGTTGGCCTGATGAAGCTGTTAAGCCGAAATTTTCTTCAACCTCTCTCATGAATTCACCCATGATCTGATTGATGATTTCACCCATGCTGTCAAGAACTTCATTGGAACTTGCCTGATTGGTTAGTTCTTCTTCGGGCATCCCCATTGATAACATATAGCTTCTATAGATTTTTAATGCTGCAGCGTCTGAAAAATTTGCAACAAGAAGACCGTTATAATCACCTGTCAGTTGAACAAAACATCCGATGTCAGGTTTCATTGCAATTTTCTGAATGCTTTGAATTGTTGGTGCATAAGCAATCTCTTTTTGAGTACTTGTTGTAAGAACCTTCTGAGCTGCCTTACATAGAATGTTCGATATATAATCGATTGCTTTATAATCAGTCGTCATTGATATACCTCACTTAAATTGAAAATAGCTGGTTAATATCTATAAATCTGAAACGGAAAATTTATATTGTAATTTTCTGTTGAGCTAACTGGTAACGGTTTCTTAAGTATAAAACGTCCATAAAAAAGGCTGTAATTGAGAAATAATTTTTCTTGCCTTGACTGTATTAGATAGGATGCTATTAAGTTAATAAAAAGAAAATTAACTTCCAATCAATATACCAGAGATGAAAAAATAATTCCAATGAATTGTTGGTTTTACTGGCTTTAATAAAAAGAAAAAAATTATGGATAAAGTTGTAATAAACAAGCTGAAGGAAGAGGGGGTTCTCACGTATACTGATGTCCATTTTGCACGCTTAATGGAAGAAACATCAGAAAAAAATGATGCTCTTTTTCTGGCTGCAGCCCTTGCCAGCAGTCAGGCAAGATTTGGTCATATCTGTCTTGATATTGAAAATGTTGAAGGGAAGCTTCTTTTTACCTCAGAAGATTCTGATGAAAGAGTTAAATGCCCTGATAAACAAGAGTGGCTTGAGGTTCTTAACAGCAGTTCTGTTATTGGAAGACCGGGAGAGTATAAACCGCTGATACTCGAAGATGAAAAACGTCTTTATCTTTACAGATACTGGGATTACCAACAGAAACTGGCTGAATTTATCAGAGAAAAAACAAGGCAGAATTTTGAGTTTGAAGCCAGTGAAAAATCAGCATTAGGAGAGAGTCTTAAACGTCTTTTCCCGAATTCAGGAACCAGTGAAATGGATTGGCAGAAAATTGCTGCCTGTATATCATTATTGAAAAAAATGTCTGTTATTTCAGGTGGTCCTGGAACTGGAAAGACGACAACGATTACCAAGATCTTAGCATTGCTGATAGAGAGCGGGTTATCTCAGAAAAAAGAACGAATAAAAATAGCCCTTGCAGCACCGACAGGAAAAGCGGCGGCACGGTTAAGTGACTCGATTTCAGATGCAAAAATAGCCATTGACTGCCCGGAAAACATAAAAGAACTGATTCCTGATGACGCCTCCACAATTCATCGCCTTTTAGGCAGTGTCAGCAATTCGCCCTATTTTAGGTATAATGAAAAACGAAAGCTGCCTGTTGATATTGTCATTATTGATGAGGCCTCAATGGTAGATCTGGCACTCATGAGTAAGCTTACTTCCGCAATACCTGATAATGCACGATTGATTTTGCTGGGTGATCAGGATCAGCTGGCATCTGTTGAAGCGGGTGCTGTACTGGGTGATATCTGCAACACCGGTAATAACCTTGCTTATTCTGAAGTATTAAGAAATGGTATTGAAGAACTTTCCGGAGAAGTGATTTCTGAACAGCCCGGGGATTCACTTGTTTCTGATATCGGTGATGCCATTGTCGTTTTAAGAAAAAGCTATCGTTTTGGTGATGACAGTGGAATCAAAACTGTTAGTCTGGCAGTCAATGACGGTAATGATGATTTGTTTTATGACATTGTGAATTCAGGTAAGTTTACAGATTTTTTATCCGGTGAACTGCCTTCAGGAATTGATTTTGAAATCATGGTGAAAGAGTATGCCTTGAAACATTTTGGGTCTGTTTTTCATGAAGAGTCAATTGAGGGCAAATTAAATCAGTTTGATAAATTTAGACTGCTTTGCGCCGTGCGTAAAGGCGCATATGGTGTTGAAAACCTGAACCTGCTGATTGAGAAAGTACTGCGTCAATCCGGCTATATCAAATCGAGTGACAAGTGGTATGCCGGGCGCCCTGTAATGATAACACGAAATGATTATCAGACAGGCCTCTTTAATGGTGACGTAGGTATTACCATTCCATCGGAAGAAGACAATTCAAAATTTGATGTCTGTTTTATGACTGGTAACGGGAAGATTAAAAGGATCAGAACCTACAACCTCCCCGAGTGTGAAACAGTCTATGCCATGACAGTCCATAAAAGTCAGGGATCAGAATTCGATTCAGTCCTTTTTGTTTTACCGGATTACGATACAAGGGTTTTGACGAGAGAGCTGATTTATACAGGTATCACCCGTGCAAGGAACTCTGTTGATCTATTAGTTGATGAAAATATTTTACGGAAGGGGATAAAGAGAAAGACACTGAGATCGACCGGACTGCGCCAGGTACTTTGGCACCCGGCATAGCCAGTCTGATTAGATAACAATCTAATCATTTCTTTGCATAGGAATGCAATGTACAAACGGTTAATAATACCAGAATAATGGACAGTTTTTTTACGATCTTCATTGTTAGACTCCTTATTTAAATTAATGTTTTAATTTTGTATTTGATTAGAGAATAACAGTTAACTATGAGGTCATAATGATGAAATTATGTGAAAAAACAGAGGAGTGAAGAAAGTAGAACTGGCGATTGACTTTTATCTGAGATTTTAAAGCTTTTTTCCATATGCAGAATTTCAATGTCCTGGCCAGTGACTTCTTTGTCAATAATCTGATAGCCGTTCTTTTTGGACTTATTTACCAAATTTTATATTTCTTATCATTTTGAGTGCAGGTTTTTCAATGTATCTAGTTATTATTGTAGCCAAAATTATTGATATGACTAAGGGTGTAATTATTTTTAAGTAAAATGATATGTTGTAGTTACTCATAGCCCTGATAATTATATACCCGATATTTTGATGAATAAGGTACAGGCTATATGAGATAGAACCCAACCATAAAAGTGGTTTCACTTTGAGAAATTTACCCTTGTTGTTGATAATTAAGTAAAAAATAACACTATAAATTAGAGCTGCTATAAGATATAATTTGCCATTAGTTAGAAAAATTATAAACAGGCTCAAAAGAAATGTTAAACAACAGAGTATTGAATAACCCTCATGTTTTATTTTATAAAATGTCACACCCAGAGCAAAAAAACCAATTTCTTTTACCAGAAGAATTATTCTTACTTTACCTGAAATGTCTACCCCGCTCATCATTATTAGTTTAATTGCAATATCAAGCAGCATCCAAATGCATAATATTTTAAGGACTCGTTTCTTTGCGTTATATGCAATAACAAATGCTACAAACACATAAAATGCAATAAACCTTGAAAGTACTCCAAAAGCACCGTCAACATGCTTTGCTCCTAAGAATTCCTGAAGCATTGTTAAATTTAGAATTGCATCTGTAAATGACGCTTCTCTTCCGGGAAGAGAGAATATGGCGATGGTACTGAAAATAATGATTATTGATACCCAATAGGATGGAAACAGCTTTGATATTCTTCTAACAATAAAATCCTGATAGTTGTTTATGTTTTCTGCCGACATTAATATTAAATATCCGCTTATCATGTAAAACAATTGTACACCCAAGTGGCCATAGGGAAAATGTATTGGCATTTCAATATGTTGGTAAATCTGGTTGTATCTTGTCGTGTAGTGGAATAATACCACTGCTAAAATTGAGATGCCTCTTAAACTATCCAACTCTTCACTTCGTTTCATCTGCATGAGATATACCTTTATATTTTACTACGCGAAACAGGTATAGGAACAAGTTCCTTTTTCGGAAAAATTCTATTAATCTTCAAATTTTTTTTCTAACTTCCTTTTATTGAAAACTGTGACTACAATTAACATAAAAGCAGATAAAAAACATGTCGAATTAATGATTCACTCTGAATTTTTCCATCCAGTTGCTATACTTGACGTAATGTCTATGGAATATATCATTTTTTAGGGAAAAATATGAGCTAAAGAAAACTGGCCAACAATTATTTTATGATGAGTTGAAATGATTTAACAGTGGACTCAGGATAGTATGATCTTTTTGCCTGTTTCAGACCGGGGTCGCCCATATCACACTCTTTGTTGATATAGGAATAGTCAGAGAAGAGTTGCAGGGCGCACTGTTGATCAAAATATTGGTAGAGGCCTTTGATGTTTGAGTCAGCTTTTTCGAAATTGAACCCGCCAATGTCGTCTGTCAGTTTTGAAGCGACTCCAAAGGCTTTAATCGATCCGTCTATTCGAAGCTGAAGTCCGGAAAAACTGAGTTTATCAATATTATTCAGCGTATTTTCGGCCACCTTTTTTTCGCAGGCAGCATCACTATTTGAATCTATGTTGTATGCTTTTGCATCTGCCCAGGTATTTAACAGCTCAAGACATTCGGGAACATCATGAGGTGTCAGAGGTGCTGTTTCCACGTTATTGTTTTTCAGATAAGTATTTTTAAACTGATTGATGAGGTTTCTTTTTTTTGAATATTTTTTACCCTTAAGTTCAGAAAGATCTTCTGTTTTGAAGATATAGTCCTCGGCTTTGGGTTGTTCAACGATGTCGAAAATATTTTTTATGTCGACATAGTTATGCCTCGTTACATAGTCTTCCGGTACAAACTGGTATTTGCTGAATCCGTTTTTATTTGCAACACGGAGAAGCTGAGCAGGGGAAAATTGTTTCCCATTAGCGACCGGCAGAAGAAGGTAATTATCCTCTGGTTTTGAGAAAAAAACCATTCCTGCAATGAGGGCATCTTCTTCAATTTTCCAGACCGGTTTGGAGAGATGATGACTCCAGACAATCAGTGACGATAAGGAATAATAGCAAAGTTTATGCGTTTGCGGTTTGAAATAGTGAATCAGATTGTCGTAGTCTTCTGGGGTTAGGTCATTCAAAATGGATAATCCGTTTTTCAGTTAACAGAATGACGTTGGAATCAATATCTGTTAACTGTTTTTTTTTAGAGTTACGAATGTTCAGCTGGAAGGATGGAAATACTGTTCTTACCCTTGTCTTTAGATAGATACATCGCCTTGTCAGCTCGGAGAATAAATGAAGACAAATCCTCGTTTGAACAATAGTCTGTTATACCGATACTGACTGTGATGTACGAGACCTCACCCTTAATCGAAATAAATTTTGTTTCACGAAGCTTTGTCTGAATTCGTTCAGCAACTTTGGCCGCTTCTCCGATTTGTGTTTCCGGAAGCAGAATAGTGAATTCTTCACCGCCGTATCTGTAAGCAGAATCCATTCCACGAAGGCAGTTGCTAATTATTTCACCCATACCGGAAAGGACTTTATCGCCGTCAAGATGGCTGTATTTATCGTTATAAACTTTAAAATTGTCAATATCGAGAAGCAGCAAAGAGAGAGGGTGGTTATATCTGTTAAGACGGTCAATCTCCATCTCTAACTGAGTGTAGAAATATCTTGAGTTAAAGAGTCTCGTCAGACCATCAGTGATGGCCATTTTTTTCAGTTTCTGAAGCATCTGAGCCCGGTCTTTTGCCAGTCTTCGTTCCCTTAAAACCCTCTTAATCCTCAGCAGAAGTTCTTCAAACCTTACGGGCTTAAAGATAAAATCACTGGCGCCTTTACTGATCGCCTCTTCGTAGGAATAGTCGGCGTTGAATCCGGTGATGACAATAACTTCGACTTCGTATTCATGTTTGATTATATCGGTCAGTTCAAGGCCGTCCATGCCGGTCATGAGAATATCTGTTATGACGACATCAACGGTGTTTGTTTTGAGAAATTCGAGTGCTTCTTCAGCGCTTGACACAGATGCGGAATCATATCTGGACATCCGCAGAAATTCATTCATTGCGTCTCTTATTGCGGTATCATCATCCACAATCAAAATAAAATCGGCCATATTAAACATACCTGAGTAAAATAATAGTTGCTACCGGAAGGTATCAAGTCTTGACACTGATAATAGCAATTGGTAAAAATCAAAAAAATTAGTGTATAAACAATAATTATCATTATTTATATAAACAATAACGGTAACTGTCAACTGAACTTTTGTTTAAAAATGAATGAGATGACAGTTCGTGTTTACAATAACATATTTTTCTTCACAGGGATAATATGTTATGATGCAGTTTTACTTTTAGAATAGAAGGATCAGGTAAATAACATTTTATGAAAAATATAAGAAATTTTAGCATCATCGCTCACATAGATCACGGAAAATCAACACTTTCTGATCGTCTTATTCAGGAAACCGGTGTGGTCTCCGACCGTGATTTCAAGGATCAGATTCTTGATACGATGGATATAGAGCGTGAACGAGGGATTACGATTAAGAGCCAGACAGTTAATCTTCCCTACACCGCTGATGATGGTGTTGAATATTCACTGAACCTGATTGATACACCGGGCCACGTCGATTTTACCTATGAAGTATCAAGAGCACTTGCATCCTGTGAGGGTGCCTTCCTGATTGTTGACGCAAGCCAGGGGGTCGAGGCTCAGACCCTTGCAAATTTATACCTTGCTCTGGAACATGACCTTGAGATTATTCCTGTTATTAATAAAATTGATCTCCCATCGGCTGAAATAGACTGGGTGAAAGGGCAGATTGAAGACGATCTTGGCCTTGATGCTGACCTTGCTATCTTAACGTCAGCAAAAAACGGCATTGGTATTAAGGATGTTCTTGAAGCAGCAGTGAAACACCTGCCACCGCCTAAAGGAGATCCTGAGGCACCGTTCAAGGCGCTTATATTTGATTCAAATTATGACCCTTATCGGGGTACAATCGTTCACTTTCGTATCATAGACGGAGAATTGAAACCGGGTGATACGATAAAATTCATGTCTAACAACGCTTCATATAAAATTGAAGAGATCGGTGTTTTTCAGATTGTAAGAATACCTAAAAAGAAACTGACTGCGGGGCAGGTTGGTTATATGATCGCGGGGATTAAAACGGTTAGCGATACCAGTTGCGGTGATACGATCACACATGACAAGAACCCCTGTGCAGAAGTTGTCGCCGGTTTTAAAGATCCCACACCCGTTGTTTTTTCCTCTATCTACCCTGTTGCTTCCGATGACTACGGCGAGTTGACCGTTGCTCTTGAAAAATTAAAATTAAATGACGCTGCTTTGATTTATGAGAAGGACTCTTCAGCGGCACTTGGCTTTGGTTTCAGGTGCGGGTTTTTAGGACTGCTACACCTTGAGGTTGTACAGGAACGCCTCGAAAGGGAATATAACCTTTCATTGATTCTTACTGCTCCATCTGTTCAGTATGAACTGGTAATGAAAGATGGGGAGAAGACCATTATTGACAACCCTGCTTTATATCCGGACCCGTCTATGATTGAAACAACGCTTGAACCGTTCATTAAAGCCGCGATTATTGTTCCCGAAAAATATATGGGTGCAGTGATGAAGCTTTGTCTCGACAGACGGGGTATTAGTAAAAACTATCAGTATCTGACAAATTCAAGACTCGAAATGATCTTTGAGATTCCTCTGGGTGAAATTGTCTATGACTTTTATGATAAGCTTAAAAGTGTCACTCAAGGTTACGGTTCTTTCGATTATGAATTGATCGGATACCGTGAAACTGATCTGAGTAAACTTGATATCCTTATTAACGGTGATCGTGTTGATGCTCTTTCCCAGCTCGTACACAGGGATAATGCAGTGGCTCGTGGTAGACATGCCTGTTCAAGGTTGAAAGATGAAATACCGAGACAGATGTTTAAAATTGCCATTCAGGGTGCAATTGGCGCAAAAGTAGTTTCAAGAGAAACGGTTAACGCCTTTAGAAAAGATGTTACAGCCAAATGTTACGGCGGTGATATTTCGAGAAAGAGAAAACTTCTTGAAAAGCAGAAGAAAGGTAAGAAACGAATGAAAATGGTTGGTCAGGTTGAGATTCCGCAATCAGCATTCCTGGCGGTATTGAAAACCGACGACTAATGGCGTTGTAAAAAGTCCCATCTACTTCGCCTTAGTGTACAATCAGACTTTTGACGTACCCCAGATACTACTTCAAGCCTGATTGAACACTAAATCTTGTATATGGCACCTTTTCCTTAGCCATTTAATATTAACGAGATTACTATGCTGAATTTTAACCATATTGTTTTATTACTATCTGGAGCAAAAAATGTTTAGCCGGACTCAGAATTTATTGATAATCACAATAATTATTAGTGCTTTTCTTTTACCCTCAATCGCTTTTGCCAAGAGGGATCATTCTGAGATGTGGTATATTCAACAATGGTGTAAGCCGAGACGGGGAATTGAACGGGCTGTTTTAAATGACGGTACAAGGTGCGACTGCATGACAGACGAATATGTCATGGAGATTGAGTATGCGGATAAATGGAAAAATGCAATTGGAAAAGTATTACATTATTCATTGCAGACCGGTAAACGTTCAACTATTGTTCTTATTTTAGAAAACCCGAGAGCGAATTTATATTTTAAACAATTAAAAATGCTGGTCAGCTATTTTCAGCTACCGATAGATGTCTGGCAGGTCGGTAGTGAGACAGAAAAAACAACTGAAGAACCGGCACCGAAATAGAAACTTAAAAATATCGATCTTCCTGATTTATTAAAGTCGTTTTATGATAGAAAAAAAGGTTCTCATGCTAAAGCATGAGAACCTTTTTTATTTAATCTATATCAATTTCAATGCTCACTATAAGGTAAATTAATACCTTGAAACGGATAATTAATTACCTGTGAAATTTGGTTCACGCTTTTCAAGGAAAGACATAAAACCTTCAATAGCATCTTTAGAAGTGGAAACAAAGTCACTGCCTTCCTCTTCGATTTTAAGGCCTTCATCGATACCTTCGTATTCACCGGCAGACATTGCTTTAAGCACTGCGCTGACTGCAAGTGGTGGTCTTTTTGCAAGTTTGTTTGCAAATTCCATTGCATCTTCAAGCACTTTACCTTCTTCAGAAATCTGATTTACAAGACCTGCTTCAAGTGCATCTTCCGCACCTATTTTTCTACCGAAGAAAATCATATCAAGTGCTTTCGCTTTACCAACGATTGATGAAAGTCTCTGAGTTCCACCCCAGCCAGGGATAATACCCAGGTTAAGCTCAGTAAGACCCAATTTTGCTTTTGGTGTGTTAACCATAAATCTGAACTGACATGCAAGAGCAAGCTCAAAACCGCCACCTAATGCAAAACCGTTGATTGCAGCGATAACAGGCTTGTTAAAACGGTCAATTTTTCTCCAGAGTTTTCTTCCAAGAGGTGCAGTGGTTGCAGCATTCATAGCATCACTTACGTCAAAACCAGCTGAGAAACATTTCTCTCCACTTCCTGTAAGAACAACAACTCTTACATCAGCATCATTTTCAACATTCTCAAGTGCTTTTTCAAAATCCTGCATTGTAGCCATATTCCATGCATTCGCAGGTGGATGGTTAATTGTTACGATTGCCACGCTCTCTTTTTTTTCGATAAGAATATTTTCAAGTTCCATATTGGTATCTCCCAAAATTGTTAAAAAAATCAATTAATAAGAGTCGTCATATATCATGAACAGTTTGAATTTAAAATAAAAATTTACAGTCGTTCAGCCACCAGCTCTGTTGTAGTGGCATAGGGAGTGATTAAGACTATCAAAAAAACACTAAATATGTTAATTTGTTTAACTATATTTAATATCTTCAAAAGAGTGTTGAACACAAAAATCTTGTAGACCTTCATAGAAATTACTTGAAATAAACAGTGATAGTTGATTAGGGGGTGACATGAAAAAAAGGACTTTGAATGAACTTGTAGTATTTTCGATAATCGTGCTCTGTTTATCTTCGGTTAATGCAGTGGCGTTTGATTTACCTTCGCCAAAGAATTTAACCGTAACTGATTCTACTTTATTCAATCCCGTATTTCCTGATGTACAGATGCCTGATTTTAAGTTTAATGCGAATGCCTCAAATCCAGGAGTAGATTATTCATTAACTCAATCCTCCAGTGGAGCCGATTATGGGAAACTTCACAGATACTTTGGTTTTGCGACAATAGCCCTTGCCGGTGTTGCAGCGGTTACAAGCTCAAATAAATCTGTACATTATGGTGCAGCATATGCAACAACTGGTGCTGCATTACTAACCTGCTGGACGGGTTATGAAGAATACTCAGAAAGATTTGATCTTGAAGAAGGACTTCTTGCACAGGATAATCTTCATATTCTGTTGGGTGTGATTGGTACGGTGGCTATTGTGACATCAGTTGCAACTGCAGATTCGGGTGATGATTCGAGTCATGCCGGAATGGGTGTTGCTGGTGGTTCAATGATGCTTATTTCTGTCGCTCTTTTTCAGTTCGATTTTTAGATTTTTACTAAGAATTGTTATTGAAGTTCGTTGACAAACAGTGAAGCAATCCTGTCTGCAAGGAGAATTCCTTTTCTTGTAAGTTGGCAATGGTTGTTTTCAGTAAAAGTGATTATTTTTGAGGCCGTAAGCTCTTTAATTCTGGTTTTGAAGAGCTTCTTGAAATCAGTATTAAATGTAGTGTTGAACAGGCTGATATTTATACCGGCAGTTTTTCTGAATCCTAAAAAAAGAGCCTCTATCATTTTTTGCTCCAGTGAAAGTACTTCCTTCTCGGCTACGGGAAGTCTATTGCTCTGCAGACATTTAACATATTTATCAAGATTAGAAATATTCCAGAATCGTTTGTCGTTTTCAGCTTCAAAAGAGTGTGCTGACGGGCCGAATCCTCTGTATGAAATAAAATCCCAGTATTTATAATTGTGTCTTGATCTGGTTTTTACAGAAGAAGAAAAGTTAGATATCTCATAATGATGATATCTGTTTGATGATAGAAAATCGATTGTCGTTTCAAATAGCACTGATGATAGCTCGTCACCAATTGGTGTTATCTTTTCATTTTTGTATAACGTGTATAGCGGGGTGCCGTCTTCATATGTCAGGATATAGCATGACATATGTTCGGGGTTGTATTGAACGGCTGTTTTAAGATCATCTAACCACATCTCTTTTGTTTGACCGGGTAGACAATAAATTAGGTCTATACCAACATTATCAAAACCGTTTTTTCTTGCTGAATTAATAAAATTGACGGCATCATCTGCAGTGTGAATTCTATTCAGAAAGTTTAAGCTGGCTTCGTTGAAAGACTGTACCCCAGCATTAATTCTATTGATACCGATTTGTTTATAGTCGGCGAGTTTGCCAGCCGAAATAGTTCCGGGATTGACTTCGATGGTGATTTCAGAGTCGCTCTCCACATCATAACAGTTAGAAATCTCTGCAATGATTTTATCGATATTTGTTGAACTTATTGTTGAAGGAGTCCCCCCTCCAAAATAAATTGTATCGATTTTTGTTTTTATGCCATCAGACTTCTCTTGACCCGCTATTCGAATTTCTTTTATCAGAGCACTAACAAAAGTATCTTCAAGGGTCAGATTTGTTGTAGAGTAAAAATCACAATAAATACATTTCTTTACACAAAAAGGTATATGGATATAAATGCCATTCATGATGCAGATCGTACGACATCATAGCTCAACCGGTCAAGGGCTTTCATAGGATGTCGTTTTAAATACACATATTTATCAGGCATAGATATACTCGAAAGTATCGACCAACGTAGCAAGCGGTTTTGTCTCTTCAAGACTCGAGATAGCATTCCAGTATTGTTCTATGACTTCAGGCGTAAGCTCTTGGCTTGATTCGGATGAAATATCAAAAAGTTTTCCAGGGGAGCATACGATTTCCGCACGACTGAACCATCCGCCAGCACAATTAAAAATCATTTTTGTGACCTGATTTTTTTCAGAAGCCAGAAATAGAACCATTGGTGCAACATATTCAGGTTTTAGTCTGTCATTCATTTCCGGAGTAAAGATATCTTCTGTCATACGTGAGGCTGCAACAGGTGCAATTGTATTGCATTTGATGTTGTATTTAGCCCCTTCAATGCTTAGGCCATTCATCAGACCGACAATCCCCATTTTGGCGGCACAATAATTTAACTGACCATAGTTACCATAAATACCGGCTCCTGAAGCTGTATTGACAATTCTTCCGTAATTATTTTCTTTCATCACAGTAAACGCAGCTTGGGACACACAGAAGGTTCCCTTAAGATGGACACTTAGAACAGACTCCCAGTCATCATCGGTTATTTTCAGGAGGCTTTTATCCCTTAGAATACCTGCATTGTTAACCAGGATATCGACCTTTCCAAAAGTATCAACCGCTGTTTTAATGATGTTAGCACCGCCTTCAATCGATACAACAGAATCATAGTTGGCTACAGCTTTCCCACCTGCTATAATTATTTCTTCAACAACAGCATCTGCAGCACGGGAGTCTGAACCACTTCCATCTCTACTCCCACCAGGGTCATTTACAACGACTGATACACCACGCTTTGCTAACTCAAGGGCATAAATTCGTCCCAGGCCGGAACCTGATCCGGTGATAACTGCAACTCTGTTTTTAAAATCAATTTTATCCATTTTTTTACCCCTTATAATAAAGTGAAGAAAAGAAATTGTTTATTATCAGCTCTTTCATTACAGCTTTCCCCAAAGCTTCAGCTTAAGCAAAATTTATGATGAATTTATGTTTGTTTTCAGAAGCGTTTATAACTTTGTTTTTCATAAGTACCTTATTAATTGACACCATTAGCTTAATTTAGAGGATAGTATAGAGTTAAAACTCTATTGTCAATATTAAGTAGTGTAAATGCTCTAAAGAAATTATATGAAAAATTTCCTTAAAAAACTAATGTTTGTAATAAAATAGGGACAGCTTAGCGGAGTTAACATCAAAAAAGCCGGTTCATATGAACCGGCTTGACTATAGATGGACTGAATTTATACTTATAGATCTTTTTCTGCAGCTACGATCACTTCAAGTGCTTCGGGTGCGAGGTAAGGTTTAATCGTTTTGACAATCTGTCCGGTACCTTTTAATAATCTTTCAAGTGTTATTTCATCTTCATGAATAAACGTATGCAAAGCCCAGAACTGAGTCAGGAAAAAGGTGTTTTCAATCAGCTGATCCAGCTCTTCCTTTACCAGGGATTGTTTGAGCATACCGACTTTATGCCAGTTATAAACACTTTGTTTGTATGTTTTTAGAAGGTTTCGTGTTCGGTTTGTATATCTTGTTTTTAGTACGGGATCCTTGCCGATTAATACTGCCATCTCTAACCAGAAAAAACGATATTTATAGGTAGTACTGAAAAATTCTCTTAGAAACTCAATGAATTCTCCTATCTGGTTAGCTGTTGGGTTGTCATGGAAAGGGATATTGATTTCATCGATCATTTTTTCCCACAATCTAAGAACAATTTCTTCCTTGTTACGATAATGATAATAGAGGTTGCCAGGGCTTATCCCCATTGTCTCTGCGATATGATTTGTCGTAATCTTTGAAGAACCGTTTTCATTAAATTGTTCAAGAGCCGTCAGTAATATTTTATCTTTTGTTTTCATTCTGTTCTCACTTAAAATTAGAGCTTAATTTTTTAAACAGCAATGTCTTCTACCATAAATTATATTGTAGTGCAAACCGCTGCAGCGGAAATGATATTAATTATAGTCATAATTTTTAAGTATCTTGATATAAAAAGTTTTTTTGTGTTAATGTTATAGGAATAACCTTTGATAACAGATAGGTGTCTTGATTTCTTCCTGACGTAAAAAAACGACTGGTAAAAACAATATGCTGGCAATCAATGTTAAGACAGTGCATATATTTTTGTATGGGATTCAGGTATAAGTATGCAAAGTTATAGAATGAGTTTAAAACGTTTTATTATACCTATAGTTATAATATCTTTTTTTTCATATCTTTAGCTGCTGCGAATAATATATCATCAAAATGATAATAGACAAATATCTAATTCTAGTTTTACTCTTAACAGGAAAGCCTTTAAAGGAGCCTGCTGCATGGGAAGACCCGATTGCGATGAATACAAAAGAACAGCTACAAACTGCATTTGTGAATATTCGGAAGGAACTTTTATAAAACATAAGTAAACAGGAGGACGAAAATGTATGCACTTGCTATAAACGGTAGCCCTAGAAAGGGTGGAAATACTGAGTTGATGCTGAAAGAAGCGCTTAGTGAATTAGATAATACCGGCTGGAATACCGAGCTTGTAAAAGTCGGTGGCACAAAGATTCGGGGGTGTATGGCATGTAATAAGTGTTTTGAAAAGCAGAATAATAAATGTGCGGTTAAAGATGAGGTTTTTAACGATATTTTTGCTAAAATGCTGAAGGCAGATGCCTTAATTTTGGGCTCACCGACTTACTTTGCAGCTGTATCTGCAGATTTGAAAGCTCTGATCGAAAGAGCTGGGTATGTTGCCTATGCAAATAATCATGCTTTTGCCGGTAAGATCGGGGCAGCAGTCGTTGCTGTTAGACGAGGTGGTGCAACACATGCCTACGATACTATCAATCATATGTATCAGATGTCACAAATGATTATCCCCTGTTCAACATATTGGAATATGGGCTTTGGTCTGGATGAGGGGGATGTTAGTGGAGATGCGGAAGGGCTTGCCAATATGCGCCATCTCGGAAAGAGTATTGACTGGCTTGGTAGAGCAATTATCCCGAAACTTGGTGACTACCCAAAATTCCCTGAATAAAAAACAGATAAGGGTTTACTGAATTATGTTTCTCAGTAATCCCTTTCTATTTCGCCTTTTATGATTGATGATCTCGTAAAAAGTCTTGAGATGGCTAAGGAAAAGGTGCCATATACAAGATTTAGTGTTTAATCAGG
>JQIA01000400.1_pt1 | contig 21602 bp, 18 predicted proteins | sample 811431 | NCBI WGS metagenome assembly JQIA01 (sample SAMN02998118, study PRJNA258478) | marine sediment metagenome | biome: marine; feature: seafloor; material: sediment; isolation source: oil-polluted sediment collected from 3 locations (0.5 km, 0.7 km and 0.9 km)... | place: USA: Gulf of Mexico ...
AATTTCTAATCAAAATAAAGTCCCCGTCGTCACAATATTCCAAGTCTTTTATGTAACTTTTCGAGGTTCTTTTAACCTCTAAAAAATCGTATTTGTGGCACAAACAAACCGGGCCTTCTAGGTCAATTGGTTCGACAACAGTACACCTTTCAAACCACCTTTCTTCCATGGATAAATTGGGAGTATTTGCAGTAGCACAAGACACTAAAAGACAGGAGATTAATGACCAATTAAGGAAGGTTATCAAACGCATCTTTAATGGCTTTAATGGTTTGCTTTTTATCTTTCGCATCTTTCAATTCCTTGGCCAGTGTCTTAGCTAATTTCTTATCTTTTACTGCAATAATATCAGCGATCTTTTTATCTACTTTAGGTTTCAACCATTTCAAAGCTAGATCAATTGCAAAGTTAATCGGCTTAGAAAATAACGGGTTTGCTAAAGAAGTAGTTACGGCCAAAGATATTCCCGATGATATAATTGTCCATATATTATTATAAAGTTTCATCAAGTTTAACTTGGCCATAACCACCCTATTTTAGTTTAAAATTTTACCGGCTGCTTCTTTGAACGACTCTAAAAGAGCAAGCTCTACTTCGAACATTGGTTCACCATCTTTGTCTGTGTCGATTGTCATAATCGCTTTATCGCCTTCCATTTTGAAAGTGATGATAGCGTTTACTTTAGTCTCGGCACCTTCGCTTTTTGAAAGAGCTGCAATTGCTTCTTGTACTGCTTCCATAGAATGAAATCTAACTACCGCTGATTTAATTCCGTCCTTGTTAAAATCTGTTGAAAATTCTACTGTAGAAACCTCTGTCGATAATTCTGTTGTTTCATTTGTCATTTTACTTCCCTCCGAGGAAATATTTGGTGATTATAAATGTCAAACCTGAGACCGTACCTGAAACTAAGAGAGTTTTAGTTCTCAAGTTCGACAAATCCATTTTGATTTTATTTACGTCTTTTCGAGTTTCACGAAGTTCATAAAGAACTAAGTCTCTCCACTCTTTATTATTCTTTGATTCAATTTTCAATTCGTTCGACATAAAACTCTGTCCTAAGTTCTAGTGTTTGTTTTTGTTACTTCTATTTCATTCTAACTATGGTTTGGTGTATCTCAATATGTAACTAACTTCCTGAATTAATAGTCCGGTATTTTGGAGCGTTACATTGCCGTTACTTTTTTGGTAATAAAGCCCTATATTGTTTGTCCCGTCAGCTACTATCACACCTAAGAATGTCCTAGCGGCTCCTGAGTAGTATACTGAATTTTGCATTTCTAAATTTGTTGCAAGAGTGTCAATTACAAATGTTGCAGATGAAGTACCTGCCCATGAAATATTGTAGGCCCATATAGGTTTGCCATTGGGGGCCTCTTCGCCTGTTAGATATTCTGTAGCTGTTTGTTTAATCTTTGGAAGTATTACTACTATGTCTTGAAGATCTTTGTAGTCAGTATCAGTCTTTTCAAAAAACATTTTTACATTGTTTGGTGAATGTGAACCACCGCCTACCCTAAACCATTTAACTCTGTATCCCCACACTGACCCAGTATCTAACGTGGGTACTCTCATGCTATCTAACATATCATCAGAGCTTACACTTCCTTGATACATTACTGATTTTAGATTTGGTGCTGACGAGAATAATGACTTCTTAATTAAAACATTTAGTTGGTAACGATCCGTTGCATTTGCATACTCACCTAGGCTATCAACAACGGTATCAGTTCCAGAATCCGTGGTAACAGTTGCGTCCTCAACAAGAACGGTGCTCGGATCTACTATTATAGAAAAATCATTCCTCGCCTGCTTGCCGGTTAGAATTGTCCCTTCTATTTCTGAGACCTCGTGAAGTTCAAACCAAGTTCGATCACCTGCTGATATTGAACCAGTATTTGTTATTGTTGCGTCAAGAGTTAGAGCACCGCCATTATATGTGAAAGTCTGACTCGTAAAACCTGATACCCTAAAATTATTCCCTGTTCCACCACTATCTAAAAACATACTCAATCTTTGAGTAGTCCCACCATTTGTATATTCAATTATTGATTGATCGCCACTAGCAATATTAGAATGATAAGCCGAACCTCTTATGAAGTACTTCTTTCCACTTGTAGCCGAACTAGCAAAGTCTTTAATAACAGATGAAGTTGTAATATTGGAAGGTGCTACATGTGAATCAACTACCTTACTACCCGAAACATTCATAGTCCCTGTATTTGCAGCGTGAATTTGTGCCCATGGAATATCTACTTCCAAGGCTACGTTCAAACTTGCAGAAGTCGTAAAATTGGAATCAAAGATATACCTGATTTCTGTGATAAAAACCGAGTCACCTGCCTCATAGTAAGTTGAAGCTTGAATTTCTCTGAATGGTTTAGCTCTTGAAACAACTTCCCAATCTGTAGCTAAATAAGATGCGCCACTGGTAAAGTCTATCTTCGAACGACGTAGTGAAACATCGTGGAAGATCATATCATTTTGCTTATAAACTTTTAGAGCTTCAAAATCAGGAGCGCCGCCGGCACCTCCGACTTTTCTCCAAAGGGTATCATTGAACCCAATTCCACTTGTAACAAGATCACCCGGTCCAATTAATGTGTATAGAGTCCCGTCTTGGATAACCGATTGATCTTGCTTATATGTAGTTGCAACATCGTTATAATTATATACCTTAGTCTTTTCAACATCGACCCAATCTGCCATGGCCTTCGAAGTAGGAACCGAAGTATCAAGTGGAGTACCTGGAACGATTGTGTCGAATTTATCAATCTTCGTCGCTTGATCTACTACAAACATTAATTTATTTGTTTGAGTTTCAAGAGAGTTTAAGAAGGTTCTATCTTCTGTAATTTTAAATATAGAACTAGCAGTTGAACCCGATACTTTAAAAACTGATTCGGTGCTAGAAAGTTGACCGGCTTTCGCTTCTAAATGTAGCCCACCATTTGTAATATCTTTTTCAAGTAATAATTTGTGATCCAAATCGAGGTCATAAGCTTGTTGAATATCTTCTTCATCAATTGGGTCCCAATTCGCAATTGTAAAAATAACCGCATTAGAGGTGAAGCCAACTTTAGGTGTATAAGTTTTCAAACCTGAGCGTACAATATCAGAAGTTAAATAAGGGGTTGATGCGGTCCAAACCTTTATGGCCAGATTAGCTTTATGATATTTGTCTACCGATAAAGTTGTTGGGAGCGAAGTATCAGCCGGAGTAACTAAAATCATATCCGTTTCGTACTTGGCAATCTTAACAGTGTTATCCGCTGCAAATTCTAAGGTCCCGTCTAATTGAATCTCAGTTGCTTTTAAGTATAGAAGATCAGGTGAAACTTTAAGCTGTAGAGTTGCTCCATCAAATACTGCAAAACGTGCATGAGTTCCAAGATCGAGGTTGTCACCTACTATATTAAATTGTCCTAGAGAACTAGCCTCCGTTGAACTTACTGCCAGAGTTATATCAGAACCTAAAGTCGCAGGAGTAATGGCATTGGGTGTGATATTGAATACACCTTGAAGACCGCCTGTTAAATTATTCCATTTGGAAGTTCCAGGGTCGAAGAATAACAAATCTGTTGTAACTGGTGCCATTGCTCCTGTTACATCTCCAAGTTCTGTCATAAAAGAGGCACCAGACATATTTGCCCAAACTGCTCCGTTATAAACTTCGAGAAGTCCAGAATCCGTATTGAAAAGGATCATCCCTTTCTTAGCATAAGGTAATGCGTCCCTCTCGACCGTTGTATAACTTTGATATACTGGTAAATTGAAGGTTGCCGACTGAGCATCTAAAACGAAGAACAGTAAAATAGTTATAAGTAATAAATTAAAAAATGTTTTCATATTAAAGCCCCACTGGAAATTCTCTTCCGACGTATTTCATTGTTGCGTTGTAATTGGCACCAGCCATATTGTCCGAGGTGTATCGAATTGAACCGACTTTATCGGCAAGGTTTACAACGGTGAATTTAAGACCGTCGATGTTTCCTGCGTGATAAATCGTTCTCTCTCTTTGGATTTGCCAAGCGCCACCGTGAAAAAGAGCATTTAAAGTAACAACGACAAGTCGTTCCTCTAAGTCTGTTTTACGGTTAATCATTACGGAAATTGTCATCGAGAAAGTTCCATCTCCGTCAACTTGCATAATGTCACCATTTCCACCAGGGTCATTAACTCCCCTGATTTCAAGAGGAACTGCTTGAGCATTTACAAGACCTGTCGAACCAGAAATTGAAGTGACTCTCGTAATTGATTCTAAAAGAAGTAAACGGCTTTTCGCTGCTGTGATCTGTGAAATGTTTGTAGATATTTTTGTATCGAGAGCATCTGTAATTGTTTGTAGGGCTGTAGGAGCTAAAGCAGTTATCGCTTCCAGAACTCTAAGAGCAGTCATCCCTAATATATTATCAGCACCGGCTTGCGCTTGAGCTTGAGAAGCAATCGCTGTGAAGATACCGTCGTTTCCATTGGCACCGTTTATCCCTGCAGCACCTTGAGGACCTACGCCACCAGTTGCGCCCGTATTTCCTGCGGTACCCTGTGCCCCGGCATTTCCTGTCTGGGTAAGAGAAACTAAGTTACCATTTCCCACGTCAATTGCAGGTGAAGCACCCGACGTATAGTCATTAGCTACTCGGTATAAGATACCTGCAGATACAAGGAGAGCTTTCTCTTTATAAGGAGTTGCAGTTACCCATGAACCAGCTTCACTAGTCGGAGCTGCAACGGTTGCCGCTTGGGAAACTGTTATCTCTTGAATAATGGAAATCAATCTGTCCAAAGCAACTTGGGTATAAGTTTCCTCAACATTCATAGTGGAAACAAGTTTGACTGTTTCCCTTTGAATTTTAATTACTACACCATTTGCAGGTGCGGCATCTAAAATTAAACGAGTGTTCGCTTCATCTTTTACAAAAAGAGCTGTTTCAACCTCATCTAAGTAGACATGAATTTCATCGATATCTAAATAGCTAAATGTGATAGGTAAGTTTACTGTAGTTCCGTCTGAAGTGTATTCTTCGAAACTATTAAGCGTTGTGATTTCCACTAACCGCCTCCAAAATTATTTACCTCGTAACATTTATACGAGGTTTATATTTCTTCAGCTTCTTTCGTCGTTTTTTGTCTGCTAAGTTTTTAACTGACGGCCAATTGGTCGTGTGGTTAAGGACACCCTCTAATAGAAAATGATTTGGAACTAACGCCCTTACGTTTCTAGTGTATAATTTATCGTATTCTTTTTGAAGTTTTTTATTGCTATCTGCGGTCCCTGCTTTATACAAAGTCTTACCAACATCTATCAATCTATTTGCAGGTACGAATATCGGGAAGTTACCTACCCCAACCTTTCCTTCAGCAGCGGAAGCAACAATTTGTTCAATCATTGGGTACATAACCCCACTTTGAAGTACACCTCTTTTCGCTATATTAAAAAGGTATTTAGTCCTGGCATCGATCTGATCTTCTGTTTTAGCATCAAAGAAAGCAGGGTTTACCTTGTTGGAGAGGATATCCTTGAGCAATTGAGCGGCCATAAAGGTTCCAGTACCGAACATGACTGCCCCACCGATTGAACCAATAGCATTTATATTCTTCTTGGAAGTGTTTAATCCAAAGTCATGTCTATTGTTTGAAGCTCTGTTGGCAAAATGTAGAGAGGAATTCATTGTTGCGGTTGCAGTTGAGGCGAGGAACCCTATTACATCTGCCCTAAGCCTTGCACCACTGCCACGTTTTGCATATTTATTGAGGAAAGCACTCTCTTTACCTTGAGCAATTGGGACGGACCTCTTCGCTTGCCCATGATAATAAGATTGAAGTTTCGACTGTAATTTTATAGTAGCTTCTTTTGCCTTTGCTGCAGATAAATGAGGGAATAACTCCCCTGCTTTAAAAGAATCAATTGAATCGTAGGTGATTTTCTTAGTAGCACTTGAAACTTTTTTGAGGGCCTTCAAATCGACTTCATCAATGCCGAAACTGTGAAGCTCATCACCTACTTTTGAGGAGTCATTTATAATTTGCCTGATATTAAGTTCATTCAAACGAAACGAGGTACTCCTTGATAACTTTGTTACCTGATTAATTCCTGTACTAGACATAAAACTATCAGTTATTCGACTCATTCTAGTTTTCTTAGAACCAAAATCGGCCATGTACCGACCATGATCGTCAGCCATAAGCCTTAATTGATCTGCGAAATTACGTTTTTCTTTACTAGTTAAGCCTTCAACCCAAGAAAACATGTTCTTTGTTAGAGCTTCGCCGTACCCAGCACCCGATGACATTTTATAAGTTAAAACTGAATGGGTAATATCATTGATCGCTGATAGAGCAGTCTTCCCTAGAAGTAACATGGAAGCTGCCATCTTGCTCCCATCAACTACTGACTGGGCACCTCGCATGAAGGCACTATCTACCTCGGCATTTCCTTCACCACGATATTGTCTCAGGGTTTTTGTAACAGCATCCTTGTCATAGGTTTGCCGTTTTCCTTTAGCGACTGATTCAGTCAGATACTTTGCAACCTTATCAAGATTCTCTTCAGCATTTACACCCATAATTTGAGCAAGGGAAATCTTACGAGCTGATCTTCTGGCAGTTGAATCAACCATCTCCATTAGATTATCACCATATCCCCAGGTTTTATTGTGCATATATTCCGCATGAGCGTCTTTAAATGGGACCTGTTGTCTTGCAAAATTCCCTTTAGACTTTACTCCTGAGATATTGAAATCGCCTTGATGCTCCCAATTATCAACCATCTGAGTTGCAATTTCTTCCAGGGAGTCCATATCTCCGACTTTATGTGGAACTAAGATAGATTCACCACCTTTCTTCACGGTTAAATGAAGTTGGGATTCATCTAAATAAGTCATAAGGTCTTTGATGTAACCTTCTTTATTTTTGAATATTTTATCTTGGTCATAGGTCATCGACATAAAGAAGTTACTCTTCTTACCAATCGGCATCCCTAAATCAATAGCTTCTTTGTAAATGTAATCTTGGAATTCACGGATAACTTGAATACCTATTTTCACATTCTCAGGAAGATCTTTTATACGACCTTCCATAAAATCCGTGGCGTGTTTCATCACAGTATCAGTATATTTGGCATCCCTAAATAAATCCTCCAGGCCGTGCTTTCTTATCTTCTCTCTGATGATGAAATCGTAATTCGATTCTCTAACAGTTTTAATAAAATCAGCGTTGTAATTGCTGAAGGTGCTCCCAAATCTATTGGTCCCGTGGACAATTGACTTGATGGCTTCAGTGATATTCATTTTACCATCACGCTCAATGAACGCTGTTTTGGAATTTAGAACTGACATAGTTAAATCTTTAACTTTTATAGCGTCGTTCAATTCTGCAATGATATGTTGTTGTCTTTCAGTTGTAGCAGTCTTTATCGCTTCAAGAGCTTTCGCACGATTAATCATCCAATCTTCTTCAATACGATCAGAGATATCTTTTGCATAGTCGATGAGGTCTTTATCAATATGCTTATACGCTTCAAGGAGTGCTTTATAACATTTATCTGACATAGTTTTCCTATAATTTACAATTCAAATAAGCTTTGGCCATTGCCGAAACTTCTGGAACTTGATTCGCTTTATCAGAGATAACCTTCAAATCTTCCAAAAGGCTTTCTTTCAATTTCTCTGATTTTATTTGAAGGCCGTTATTTCCTTCAAGCTTTAAATCTTCCATACCGCTTTCAAGGGAAGCTTTGGAATCTTCCACTAATTCAGCAGCTAAATTATCTACTTTATTAAATTCTAAAATATTCTCAGGGATATCCAGAATATCTTTCTCAGTGATTGAGTCATTTAATTTCGAGAGGCTCCCGACAATCCCTTTTTGAAGAGATGGGTTGATCTTCCCTGAACCTGGAAAGGGTGTACTCTTTAACCCTTTGACAGCATCCTTTGATATGTGGAGATATTCACCGTCGTTATAAGATTCTTTAAAAGCGTTGAACCCTTTGGACTCCATAAACTTTCTAAAGATATTATTATTTCCTTCGACAACATTATCAAAACCTCTGACTTCAAAAGATAAATCTTTATAACTTATCATCTCCCCGTCCATAGTTTCTAAATGTTCGATGAACCCATTATATTTATTCTTAGATAGACCATTTACTTCTTTAGAAAAGGTCTTAAGGTATGTCGAAAGTTCTTTTAAATCGACTGCCTCATCCATGTTTAAGACTTTCAATTCTTTAAGAGAGAACTCTCCAACGCTTCCCGTTTCTCCAAGAGATGTTGTTGCTCTCCTGGCTACGTTCGGATTATCTGTTAGAGTTAGCATCCCTCTAAAACCTGTTATCATTTGGTTTTGATTCTTAAGTCCAAACTTATCACCTAAGAATGAACCGAACATCTTATCACCTTTCTTAAATTGTATCTTTTGGTAAGGTACATCTAGGGCATCCGACTTAAGAAAATGTTCCTTAGTCAAATTCTCAACGGTAGCAACTATAGGAGGTGCTTTTATTTCGGGCACTACTTCAGAAACAGGGTTTGTTTTATTTGATTCGATCAATTCTTTTGCCGCTTGAGCATCTAATTTCGATTGAATATCTTTTGAAGGGATGTATTTACCAAAGCCTTTCCTGGCAACAGCGACACCACCTCTCATAATTAAGGCACCTAACAAGTTTTCAGTTAATTCTTGACCGAAAGAAACGTCATAATCTCCTTCGATTTCATTGTCATATAATAAATTTTCAAAAGGTGTTCTTGTAAATTGAGTAAGAGTTGTTTCAATTAATGCTCCGATGCCTTCACTTGCAATAGCGACACCTGCGATTGTTGCTATTCCTGCACCACCGGCAGCCGTTAAACTTGCAGGGGCAGCAGCAGTAAGTCCCATGCCAACACCGGCAGCTAAAGCAACACCGGCCACGTCCATCACACCACCCATGGCCCCATATCCTAGATTGGAAAGGAAGCTTTGGTCATTTGGATTAATGTGTTTTTCATCTGTATTCGCTTGAATCTGATTATCTAATAACCAAGCTTCATATTTGGTAACTGGTACTTTGGAACCGAATCTCTTTTGGCTATCTTCAGCAGATAAGAAATTCTCTTCATCCGTTATTGTTCGACCTGCTCCAAAGATTGCTCTACCTAAAGTTCCAGTTAATCCATTCCAGGCCGCATTTCTTGTAATCGACCATTGGTCAGTTTGGTACTGGAAAACCGATTGATCGAACTTAAACTTTTGGACATCAGATATTTGTTTCTGACTATCACTTAGGAATGCCATTAGAACCAACCTTCGATTGTATCAAAAATCCCTTCTTCTTTTTTCCGTTTAAGAAGTTTAGGGATAACTTGAGGTTTAATCTCAGCAGCAACCTCTTTACCTGATCGGTCGGTTGCAGTCACAGGAATTTCACCTCCGTCCGGTGTTATTATCATAGGTGTGAAGTTACCGTTTAAATTAGGTCTAAGTTTTATAGGTAGTGTTTCGAGAGCTTTTCTTGAAGGGTTGGCACTTGACTTGAAGTTATCCGTGATAGATTTATCTAGTTTTATTTTTCCTTCGACACCTTCGAAAATATCCTCTGCATTAAATCTCTTTGCAAACTCATTCATTTGTTCGGGAGATACATGCGCCCTATCAAGGATACTTTTTCTAAATATTATAGGATTGTCACCTTCTGTAATATGGTACGACGAAAGAACTTTGTTAATTGATTCTAGGTAAGTTTCTGAGTTTGCTTCTGCCCCTCTGGAAACTTTACCAACGACATTCGAGATGATGAGTTCTCTTATATCCAATCTGGTCATAGAAGAAACTCTGTCCATCATCGAACCTTGTATTGCCGTTTCTACATGAGCTAACTCTTTAACTAAGCCTTGATGGATAGTATCTATTTTATCAGCGTCGCCTATCAAAGTGATGTTTGCAGCCTTCCCTTGTAGATCAATCATTAAATCAGCAGCGTTTCTCTCACCTTGTGGGCTATTTAGATCCATGTGTAGGAGAGATAAGTAACCTTTCTTCATTTGAACACCCTTACGGGTCTCCATAGAGTTTACAAGGCCCTCAAAATCACCGCCGAAAGCGTTCTGTAAATCTTTTAAACTTCCGACCGCTTTGGAAATTGATTGAGAACTAACTTCTTTATTTGAAGAGGTGTGTAACCTGGACACATTATCATTGAAACTGTTAATGAAAGGTTCAATGAATCCTTTAGGCAATTCTGAACCGCCGAAAGGAAGAATCCCTCTATCAACTTTATATTTCATTAAACTATTTTTATAACTATTATACTCTTTATTCGAGGAAGGTTTACCAATTGAACCTTGAAATTTCTCCCAAGATCGGTTTACTCCTAGATCTTTTGAAACGGCATAAGAGGCAACATCTTTCATCATCTCTTTACGTTGCTGTTGAACTTGTGCTTTTAGTTTGTTACGAACACTTAGTTCAAGTTGCGGTGATAAAGAAGAATCATACTTCTTCCCATTTCCTTTCTTAAATAGAGAATCGATCTGTGCCATCTGTTCTGCTTCGGTACCTTGAACAGTATTGAAAGCAGAAGTTTGCATATACTGTGAAGCTCTAACAGAACCACTAAGGTCATGTTTTAGTTTTGCTGCTTCATTCTCAGACATAAGGTTGTTTTCTACTAACTGATCCATTGTTCTAGTTAAGACATTAATATCCGAAACGGTGTTCATATCATTAGGGTTTGTAATATTATTAAGTAAAGCGAAGTTCATATTCCTCACCTTCTCAACAACTTCCCCAGGTAACTTATTCTTCTTCTCTTTAAACTTTCTAAGGAGTGTATGGAAATATCCGTCCCTTTGCTCAGGAGTAAGCGCCTCTTTAACAAGGTTCTTTTGCTTAGCTGAAACATGGCCCTCTATTCCTATAGGTGCCATATCGTATTTATTGTGTGCCTTGGTTTTCTCTTGAACCATTACACCGTTGATCTTCTTAGGTTTCCCAAGACTGATGAACTCTTTTCCATCGATTATAAGACTTCCATCTTTAGCTGCCTTGGCATCAATTCGAGCATCTTGGAGAACAGTGATAAGTTCTTCACGTTCTTCAGGTCCTAACTTATTCCAAAAGCCTCTAGCATCAATCATATCTGCGAAGTCTCTTAGGTCTCCCGTTTGGGTTGCTGTGTGAAGAGTTGACTCGACAATTGATTTTGCAATCTGTGATCTAATTGGAGTGTTTAAAGCTTCGGATTCTGAATCATTGAAATAAGAACCCTTACTAAGAGCAGCCTTTTCAGCTTGCCTCTCTAGTATTACGTTCCCTTTAGCTAGATTCATGGAGCTATCATCTATTGCTTCATTAGATAATTGCTTACCTTGAAGCTCTAGTCCTGTAACCTTAGAATCTCTCTCCACTTTGAAGCTGACATTATCTGCAAGTATCTTATTTTGGAGATGGACACCATCAATCTTGGAATGGAATTGGCTTGTAGCTAAGTCAGTCGGCATTGAATCCAACTGACCCTTATAAACTTTGTCCATTGTAGAGGTGTAAGCTTCTGTTAGTCTAACTCGCTTTCCATTTAAAGGAACTAATCCGTCCTCTCCGACATTGGTTTGAAGCTCTTTGAAAACTTCACCGCTTTTACGAGTGATTGCTTCTTTAGCGTTATAACTCGCTTCGTCGGCTTGAATCTTCTTTTGTTCAAGGGCCAAAGCTGTGGCAATCTTTACACCGGCTGCACCTACTTTTTGAAGTACTTGTCCAGCACCTCCAACACTTGGTGCTAATGAAGCTCGACCACTTCTTATATTTTGTCTATTTACGTTGAAAGGTTGTAATGAAGCCATTTTATTCCTCAAGGGCCAAGAGATCTAAGTCATAGTCTCCTGGTGTACTTTGTAGATAAGAAAAAGAATTGATTGCGGTTGATGCTGTGATATCCAATAAAGCATTATCCACAATATCTGAACTCGCTGCCTCTAGGCTTGATATTCCTCTAGCTGCTGCATCCTTTTGATAGTTAACATCTAAATCAATGTTCGATATTTCAAGAGCTGCACGACCTGATATGTGATTTAACTTTTGAAAAGTTGTTGCACTCCCACCTTGACCACGACCTGCAGACTTTTCTAGTTGTGATGCCCTCGCTTGAGCTTCATCAGAACGAACTAAGAATTTATTAGCTTCCGCTTTTCGCTGGATTTCTTCAATCTGGTATTTACGTTCTTTACTCTCAGCTTCAAGTCTTTCTTGTTGCCTTTGAGCTTCGGTAAATTTACCTAATGCTTGTAAACCCATTGCAGCGATAATTTGCCAGGCCATATTATTCCTCCGTTACACCAAGAAAAGAAATGCTGTTGAGAACCATAGGGTGACCATCATCAGATATAACTTTAAAAGTGTAATCTTCTTTACTATTTGAGCTTATGTCTTTTACGACTATAGGACCTGAGTACCTATCTTCTAAGTTAATAGAAGCGGCTTTGGTACTAGCGATTAAATTCTTAGGGTACCCAATCGGGAAGAGTTTGCTATCACCTAAACGCCCTCCCTTTGAGAATGAAACATGTAAAACTGCTTTAACTATCTTTGTGAAAAGAGAAAGTGCGTCCCCTATCCTAGAACCTTTATCAATTGACATAGTTTCCACTTCTGCTTTTACAGGTATTCCTGCGACTGCTGATTGAGGTGACGTAATTCCGTTAACTTGTTTCACATAAATCACATTGTAATTTGTGTTATTTTGGAACCATGTTTGATTTCTTGCTAACCCTTGGTAAGTTCCCCTCATATTAGAGACAGAATATTCTAAGGTGCCGGCATTATCCGTGACTTCTGTAGAGATATTGTCAACGTAGAAGGTATTTGTCCGATACTCATAAGCATCACCTGGATCATTGGCAGGTTCAAAATCGTACTGGTAATAATCTTTATTAATGTTCCACGATGAAACAACACATTCGTCAATTGCTGTTGAAGTTGCCATGTGAAAGAATGTGTTACTTAATTGAAAGATGCTGTTAAGCTGCCCTTCTTTTGCAAACATGTCCGACTTAAGCCTTGACCATGCTACAGTTCCCCCACTTTGATCAACGACCAAAGCATAGAGAGTATTTTCTTGACCACAATCAATTAGGATAAGTGATTTATCTACGACAACGGTTAGACGTTTTACTTCATTCTGGTAAGGGATATATTCATCATTTAAAATGGATAGATTTCTTGAAATATACCCACCGTTCTCTTCTGAATAGGAGAACTGGTAGACGGATCTTTTATCGTTCCCTACATAAAAAATAGAGTTCCCAAGTCTAACTGGATTTATACTTGAGCTTCCAGTGAAAGATTGAGCTTTTGCAAAAGGGTCCGAGGATTCAAGGTTTACAATATATTCTGCTTCTCTTGTTCCTACCAACAATTGATTTGTTGAAGCAATCCACTCCACTTTTTCAGAGTCATCTATTGAGATAGATAGGGGGTCTGTAGCTAATGTGTCGCCATTCCCTACAGAATTATAACCATCTCCCCAATTAGTAACAGTGGTACCGGAAGTTAAACATCTCTGACTTCGTAGGTGAAATATATTATTTGATTTGGAGGATACAATAGCCGTTCCTGCATTAAAGACAAGTCGCCCTCGGTGCATCGTACAATGTGTTGGCCAACCGTTACTTCCACCCCATTCGGAAACGTACCAGTTTGCAGTATCTCCAGAAATGAGGCCGCCGCCGTCAATAGGTGCAACCGTTGTCGCTCCCGTGACTTTAAAAATCCTAGTGGTAGGACTGCCACCACTATTATAAATAAAATATTTGCCTATATCATCTGCATCAATTCCAGAAAATATAATATCGCTGCCGATTATAATATTTGAATCTGGGCTATTGTTTAATTTCTTGAAAGGTATTCTTAAACTTCCGACTTTTGTTTCAACTAGCCAAGGTTTCGCTGTATAAATTGAACCAAATTTCTGAATATAGAAAGGAGGGTTTATACCGCCTATGGAAGTGAATACTGTTATATCTCCAATGACATAACTATTCCATTCACCGCCTGTAGATATACCTGCAGTCGAGATATCCACAAAATTACTTAAACCGCCGTTACTTTCTTTAGCAGTAAAAGACCTCTCATCACCCGAGAAAGTTCTTCCTAAAAAGAATACTCCCCCAGAAACTCTATGAGCTGTACAAGTATTTAGTTGTTCGGAAACACCTGCGTTCCCTGGATTACCTAATCCAAAGAGAGGGGGTCTTTTATAAACCCCACCGCTTTTTAGAGCGATAAAATTATCTAAGACCCTTGCACCATTTTTATAGGCAGCTATATCGTTACGGCCGTAAAGCTTTGAGCTTAGACAGCCACTTGAAAAATTGTTTTGGGTTGAGGCGAACTTTGCCATCAATGATCTTCCAGATAATCTAACCCATCGATTTCGTTTAAATGATTTAAACTGTCGATTGATCTAGCATTATCTTGTGCCATTTCTAAATCTAGTCTTAAACTTTCTTTTAGCTTTGAATCACCTGTTAAAGTAGTACAAGCTTCAAGAGCAAGTTCCAAGAGGAAACATTTCTTAGCTAGAGATGAAAATAAACTTGTCTCCACATTGGAGATATACTCTAAATCAATTGAAAGACCTGAAGTGTAGAGGGTCAATCCTCGGATATTAAAGTCAAATGACGGATCACCATTGATACTAACGAACGCTAGATATTTCATTGGAAGTGCAAAAGTTGAATCTCCTGCCATGGAACCTGTAGATAATAAGGTTTCCTTCACCATGGCAAATGACCAAACATGTTTAGATAGCATCTCTTCCTTAACATCATCGAAGATCCCTTCCATAATTGTTTTTCTGAGACTATCTACTGCTTGATCAATTGGCTCTTGCCCTAACTTGTAAAGTGCCCTATTAATGATTTGGTAATCAACCGCCATTTTATTTGCCTTATTTTATAAAACCCCTCGAAGTCCTAAGAATCCGAGAGGTCCATAATGTATAGATATAAAAGTAAACGGAGAACTTTTACTCTACCGCATACTCAATTGAACTTCTCATTAGTGCATCAGCAACAGAACCATCCATTACTTCAGTACATTTGAGATAAACATCTCCCGTGTATCTTTGACCAAATACTTCTGAAAGTACGTCTAAAGATTTGAAAGCTGCTTGTCCACCACCATCAGCGGCTTTAACAATAACTTTCTCAGCACCGGCAGAATCTTTAACGATTAAATCGAAGATTCCTGTAGCACCTAGAGACTTGCTCAAAAGTACTGCTCCACCAAGAATGATTGCATTTTCAGGTAATTTACCTACATAAATCAAATCATTTACTGCCGTTGCAGCCGGTAATGTAATTGAGTCAGAGATTGATCTTCTCTTCCCATTGTGCGCTCCATCGAAAGCAAGCTTTGAAGGCTTGTCAATGAAAGCACCCTTATAATTGTCAGCATAATAATTTGCCATAGTATTCTCCAAAAAGGGAGGGTGGCCGTTAAGCCACCCCTTTGATTAAGCTTCTCTGTAAAGCACTTCGATAACTTGTTCTTCTTCCATACGAAGACCACCCATATTCATTCTTAGGTAGACTTGCCAAGAGTGGTGTTTATCCTCTCTCTCAGAAATTCTTGAGAACATAGATTCTTGTTGTCCAAGTTTCGCTGCTGTCTTTTCCTTGAAAACAATTGAACGTCTAGCGTTTCCAATTGCGATTGGAGTTGAAGCTGCTGCAGCTAAACCACCATGCTCGGCTAAAGTCACAACTGCACCCGTAAGCTTGTTGTAATAAACGATTGCATCGTTGAAAGGTAGTAACTCTAGCTCTACAAACTTGAATCCCATGAAAGAATCAACTTCACCGTTAACAAGTGTTTGAACTGAGTTGAAGTCTTTGCTTGTAACTTCAGTCGTTCCTAATAATTGATCTAAACCTTCAGCAGAGTATGCCCAGATTAAGCCACCTTTTACTTCAGCTTGACCGAATTTCTTTTTAACTGCTCTCATTGTCTCTACATTCAGAGCTTCGATAGTGTCACTTGACCCATCTTTAGAAAAAGCAACTAGCTTTTGTGTATTTGGTAGGACAACTGCCGAACTTGGCTTGTCGTTTCCTTCCATTGCTGTACCTAAAAGAGCTTCAATAGCGATTTCATCTCTTTTACGTGACATACCTGCAGCCATTGCAAGCGCAGTTTCGTTTGTAACATTATGGATAGTTTCTAAATCATCCAATGTGTCGAATAATTCCGAGTCATACCATTGTTCAGTGAAAAGCCATCTGTTTGACTTAGGTGTTTGAGAGAAATCCGTATCAGAATTGCGACCTTGCTTTCTGCGTGGGTCACGTTTTCCATATCTGTCGAATCTCTTCATTGAAGAGTTTACAACTTCAGGTGTTAAATATTGAGCAATCCTAGAATCACTTTGTTGTGAAAGGTGAAGAACATTGTCCGAAAACTGTTTGACCTTCACTTTATCAAATTCATTCATGGTCTTTTCCTTGATGATTTGGTTAGTGTTTTTAATTGGTAAAGTTTTTCGGAGTGTCCTAGTATTTAGGGTCCAGGTATCAAATGTGGTTGGGATGACTAGAAGGTTCTTGCGAGGTATCTTATCCCATCTATACTTAGTCTAAGTGGTACAACATACCAATGTCAAATAAAAAACCCTCCCAAATATCAAGCAAGCCTGTAAAGGGGAGGGTATAAACATTCCGACGAAAGAAGATTTAAAGTTAAAACAATTGTATTAATTGGCAACACGTACGTCAAGAGCCATTTTATACCATGGCAATATTCGTTAAATCATACATTTCTTTTTGAGCGGCGGCGTGATTTGGGTGGGTAGAATCCCAAAATGCCCCTTTTGTATCTGCTCGCATTGAGTTCATTTTATATGTTGCTTCAGCAGGAGTCATAGTTGTTCTATTTGGTCTCCTATCTCCACTACCCGGGGCACCATCTTCCGGTTCCCCTTCTACGAGTTTGTCCATGAACTTCATAAAAGCTGGACTTGCACCTAAACCACTGTCCATAATTGCTTCTTTTAAACTAGAATCCATTTCATCTTGGTAGTAGGTCTTAATGTTTGCAAGTTTAGCGTCGAAAGATTCTCCCCATTCTTTTGAAAGAGACTCCCTGTCAGTCTTGTATTTATCATCAAGAAGAGTCTTAGCACCTGAAGCTTTATCAACTTGGAACTTATCCACTGATGAAAGAATTGCTTGAAGTGATTCCGAGGGGAGATTATGTTCAATTCCCATTTTCTTCATATCTGCCATAAGTAAATCGTCGAAAGAAACTTTGTTCTCTCCAAATTCTAAAGTGTACTTATCTGGATCAATCCCTAGAACTTCCCTTCTAAACTTTTGAACTTCTTCATTAGTGGCATGTTTACCTGGCTTAATTATTTTGTCAGCTCCTACCATCTTTGAAGCGTGGGCAAGGGCCTTGAACATTTCGTTATTGTTGAAAGTCTTATCCTCATTCAAGTATTTCTCAAAGACCTTCTCCCCTTTTAAATCTTCAGGAAAACCTTCTGGAAAAACTGTAGTGGAAGGGGGTAAGTCACCTGCCGGTGGTTTATCGTCAACGGGAGGTTTGTCATCTGCCGGTGGGCCATCATCTAAAAAACCTGCGCTCCCTCTATCATCATGGAATATAACCATGAAAAATGTTATAAAATTAAATAGTATGCTTTTAAAACTCTTCATTTTCCGCTTCTCCGTTTCCGTATTCTGATTTAATCAGCTCTCGCATGATATTTATTTCTTGTAAGATATCTGGCCCTGTCATTTTCATAAGCTCAAAACCGACTTCCCTCTTTCCTTCTGCTCTCATTATCTCATGTGAGTCCGAACCTGCAGGAGTCGTTGAACCGACCCCACAAGATTGTAATATTGCAATTAAAACTTCCTGACCATATTCTCCACCAAAGACTTTCTGGAACTTAACAACCATTTCCTTCTGAGTATTAAGGTGTTCAAGTTCTAATTTTTCATCATCCGACTGCTGCATTTGCTTCTCCCATCGTCTTAGCGGCTTGTGCTTGGCTATTTGCTAACTCAGCTTCCTGAGCTTCTTTTTGTATTTTTGCTCTTTGCTCTCTAATCCCTTTAACATCTTCAGGAAGGCGAATTAAGTTTCTATCCACATTCCACCTATCAAGTGAGTTAAGGAGAGATTTATCACCATCAATTAAATCCAATATGTTTGGGTCCTTTTCTATAAGGACACCATTTTCTTGGATTGCTCTAAGAAGTGATTCACCTTCGCCAGCACCTTGAGCTTTAGAAACAAGAGAGGTGTATTTAGGTATGATATTTTTAAGGTCTTTAAGTTCTTTAGGTCTTTCGGGTATTTCATCTGAGACAAGATCAAATACTCTATCGATAACTATTCTTAAATCTTCGTTAGAGAATCTAGTGAGGAATGTCCCAATTGATCTAAATTGTTCATCTCTTCTTTGACTAACTTCCACGGCAGTCATTCTATCGCTTTCTACCAGACGTAATTTATCGAGCATGAAAGCTTTCTCAAGTTTCTGTTGCATACGAACGATTTTATCGTTAGCAATATCTGGCCTTGTACCTGTGAAGATAGGTTTAATCTCAGCGTTTCTTCTTGTGACATTTACCGCAAGAGGTGTGAGTCTAAGAGGTCGAATCATCCCGCTATCTTGAATTTGGACAGGAGGGGTAATCGCTATTTGAGTTCCTAGTAAATCGGCTTTCACCATTTTGTTTAAAACTTTTACATCACCTAGTTTTCTAGTAAGAGGTGAACGACCAAAGGATTCCGCACTTGTTGTAAAGAAGCGAGGAAATGCCATAGGGTTAGAACTGTAACCACTTTCCTTAAGGATATGTTTTTTATCCACAAGTACATGGTATGAAACGAACTTAAATTTCACACCCTTTCTTCTTTTATTAGATTGGTTGTAAGCTGTTTTATCATTTGGTTCTATGTAATGAATTACTTCCCACTCTTTATCTTGAAGCTTTTGTTCATCAATATCTTTCTTAAAGTCAGTTGGGAAAGCATCTTCCCCGTATTCATCGACCAATTGATTATAGTTGTACGTGTATTTTATTGCGTATTTTTTTATTACCCCTTTGGCACCAGGAGTAATCATCACGTTGAATACTGGGATTGTTTCGAATACTAATTTACCATCAGCATTTTTTGAAACAACCATTGGGGCCGTACCAAGAGAACCTAGATCCACAAGCTGTTCAGTTATTGCTTCCGTAAAATTACTATCTGATAACTTTGATAATATAATTCTAGTTACGTCCTGCAACCATTTCGAAGTCTTGGGTCTTTGGTCTAATTGATTATTTCCTGTTGACCAGATGAACCAAGGGGTTGCTGGATTAACAAGGAGTCCTGCCATAATCGAGGCAAATTCTTCAAGAGCATCTGTCGCCGAGGAATCATAGATATGTTTATTCATCCGGCTCCCGATTTGAGCTTTCGAGTTGAACATCATATCTTTTTCGGGGTAAGTCCATTTTAGAACCTCTTGCCACATTGGATGCCAACGACGGGAGAGGGCCTTCATTACCTCGATTTCTTTTATGAGTTTTTCAATTATTTCTAGTTTCATGATTATCCCTTAAACTAATGATCTAGTTGGTGATTGGTAATAATCTTCTTGTTCGTCGGATTGTAGTACTAGGCTTGAAACAGAGAGTCCTTCACTAGAACTTTCATTCACCCCTGTGGATAAAAAATTGGGGGAATTGTCTCTTTCTGCTTTTATGTTGGTTGTATATAAATCAGTGTCCTCTTGAGAACTTTTAATCAAGGCATCAACTGAGTCTGTGTTCTTAGCTTTTCCGTAATAACCCCCGTGTTGTTGGTTATCAAAATAAAAAGTTATCTCATTTAAAGAGTCTTTGAATTCTTGAGTGTCGGAAATGTTTAGCTTTGCGGCTTGATCTTTGTAGCCCTGATAAATCCCATTAGTGAATTCCTCGTAAGCTTTATTGTAAGCAGCATTTCCATTTACTTTCTTGGCCATAATATTTCCTATGCTGAATCCGAGAGAGGGTCATAACTATCTGACAAGTCAAAGCTCTCCTGGGCGTATTGTTCCATTTCTTCTTGTTTACTATTTAAGCGACCGTTTCCACCAAAGGACCCATTATAGTTGTCGTTCAAAGTTCCATCGAAATCGACGGCAAATTGTCTAAATGAATCCGCTGCATGACTGGCCCAATTGTGTTTAGGTTTATCTTTGTATCTTTGGTTCTTGTCGTCGTACCCTTTTTCATAAGCAGCGAGGGCCTTAAGTCCGATCTTGCATTTATTAATATCGAAGTAACAAATCGGAAGGACTTGTCTAACGGCATGAATATCTTCATTAACATTTGCTGTACGAGGTAAAACGTCGAGGCAACCAGGTTTCCACATATTATGCTTACGCATGAATTCTTCCATGAAGTCCACACGAGTTCTTCCCGTTGATAATTCATGATGTTCGGCATCGTGAGGCAGTACCCAACGAGAATAAGAATAAGGTTTCTTCGCAAGTTCCTCGACGTAATGTTCAAAGCCTTTCCCATTATTTTCATAATAATCTATGACTCTGATTTCCCTTCCAATAGTTTGGAAGAACCAAATTGAATTTGTATCGTTGAATCCTAAATCCCAATAAGTAATTACGGGAACCATAGGGTCGTAAGGTACGGAAGTTATGCGACCATCTTTCCTAGCATCATCAATGTATTTCTGATAGTACTTTCCTGAAGGTGCGGCATTGAAATCACACTCAAACTCTTGAGCATATTCTTCTGCAGACATTTCTCTCTTGGCATCTTCCAAAGCTTCTTCAGATATAAGACCTGTGACAGAGACCGGAAGTTTACAATGGAACCAACTCTCCGAGTTTTCAACCGCATGGTCGTAAACATCTTTGAAAGCATTCTCCCCTTTCGGAGTTCCAATAATTGCTTCCCATCCAAGACGATCAGCAATAGTTGGTTGAAGCGCTTTCCCTCTGGTGTCAGGGTGCATATCTGCATATTCATCTAAAACATACCCATCTAAATATAGTCCACGGAAAGCGTCGAAGTTTTCAGCACCCATTACATAAATGGTTGATTTACTCTCCTGACCACCGTGAGTAAGTCCGTGTATCTCGATTGTTAATTCGGATTCATTGAAAGTTACGTTCGGTAATTTACCTAGATATGTTTTAAAATAATCCCAAGATATTCTCTTGGCCTGTTTGTATGTTGGAGCAATGTAAGCGAATTTAGGATCGGTTAAAGGATTTCCCGTAAGAGGGTCGTTTTTTTCGAAAGTTAGTGCCGCCATCACAATGTGATTAATTGCCCAAACGGTCTTACCACCACGACGATGGAAAACTAGGCAAGCGTGACGAAATCTTCTCCTTGGAACATTACCAAACTTTTTGTACCCAAGCATTGTGGCGTGTGCCCACTTCTGCCAAGTACGAGGAATATAGCCAGTAGAGTACTTACCATCTTTCCTAAGTTTTCGTTTATCTAAGGTTTTCTTCGCCACTTAAGTATTACCTAAATCTCGAAATCCTCTTCAGAAGCAATTGCTTTAGAAGCTGTGATAATCTTTTGAACTATATCTTTCTTCTT
>JQIA01000401.1_pt1 | contig 21541 bp, 24 predicted proteins | sample 811431 | NCBI WGS metagenome assembly JQIA01 (sample SAMN02998118, study PRJNA258478) | marine sediment metagenome | biome: marine; feature: seafloor; material: sediment; isolation source: oil-polluted sediment collected from 3 locations (0.5 km, 0.7 km and 0.9 km)... | place: USA: Gulf of Mexico ...
ATTTAATGGTATGCCTGCTAGCGGTGTAGATGGGGCCAGCATCGAGGCATGGATTGAAGCTAATCAGGAAGCTGAGATATTGAAGAGGCAAGCATAATGACCCTATACGATATACACCTAATACTGCCTGAAGCCACAGAATTCGATAACATGCCGCAGCCGCTTCAAGAGCAGCTTAATGCTTTGGATGCCAAGTGGCCCAGCTTCCCCGGTATCGGCACTAAATCAAGCGACGGCAAGAAGCTAATTCACGCCCGTATTCGTCACCCGGCACTGAGCAAAGCTGTGCTAGATGGGTTGTTTGCTGCATTTGGCCTAACGTGGGAAGTTGCAGGCATTCGTGAAGCTAGGATAACTCCAGCTACTTATGACAAGAATGGCGGGGTAGTTAATGAAGCCTACTACTTAACTATTGAGCAGGTAGACAAGGCAATTATACTACCCTACCTTGCGGATATTAATGAGTTGGATGGAGGGGGTAATGTCACAACAAGAGCAAGAACTATGGCAGATGATATATACCTGTCCATGTACTCTGGAGTTACAGCTATACATTTAATTTAACTAGGCACTAACATGACCACAACAAGAGTAGAATTAAGCAGCACATATACACAAGTCACTACTGAAGATGACTTTATAGCACAAAATGTAAGTCCGCATATTCAAGAGTGGGTACGAGCTAGCTCTGCTCCAACCGAATCAGTTAGTGGATTAATCATATCGCCTGAAAATGGCTTAACAAGTACTTTAGGTACTGGCACACCATATGCCCGAGGCAAGGGAAGCGTGGTGGTAGTAACTTAACTAAGGAGGAGACATGCCAGAAGAGATCGAAAACAGTAAGATAGAAATATCTAACAAAGTATCCCTGGCTACCCTATCTGACGGACTATCTAACCTAGCTACTGGACTCGGTACAGCCAAGGATAAGGCTACCCACAACCAGTGGAATCACTCTGGTAAGAACTACGACCACATTACTTTAAGTGTTCGATATAGGGAAGACTGGTTAAGTCAAAAGGTATGTCAAATCATACCTCAAGACATGACTAGGGAGTGGCGCAAGCTAGTTGGAGATTCGGCTGTAGAGGCTGATGAAGACTTTGAAGTAGACAAGATCTTTAGAGAGGCATACAAGTGGGCTAGGCTATATGGCACTAGCTTTGTTGTCTTAGATATTGACGATGGCCGTACTACAGATAAGCCAGTTAACTGGAAGAACCTTAAACCGGGTTGCCTGAGATCTATGCACGTTGTAGATAGGACACGTATTGTAACATTGGGTGAGATCGACCAAAAGCCAATGAGTGTTACTTTTGGTATGCCAGATCATTACCAGTTTGTAAACACTACTTCGCCAATCCATAAGGATAGGCTTATTAGGTTTGAAGGTACTGAGCTGCCTATCTATGAAAGGCAAAGGAACTTGTGGTATAGTGATAGTGTGCTTATCCCACTGATGCCACAGATAGATAATTTCCACACAGCTAGCTTTGCGGCTGCTCAGATGGTACAGGAAGCTAACACAGATATTATTAAGGTAGAAGGATTAGCCAATATCTTAGAGTCAGATCAAGGGACTTCTGCAATGCTAAGCAGGTTCTCTGACTGGAAGACTATTAAGTCAGTGTTCGGGGTATCTATACTAGACAGTACTGAAGAGTATGACCAGAAGAAGATTCAACTCTCAGGAGTTAAAGACTTAATCTGGGAGTACCTAAAGATGGTATCTGCCTCAGTATCAATACCTGCAACCAGGTTCTTGTCAGCTTCTCCAGAAGGCATGAATGCCACTGGTGAATCTGATCTAGTCAACTATATTGAAACCTTACAAGGTCTTCATAAGGATATATTTGTACCAAGGTTAAAGGTAGTTGATAAGTTATTGGCTGCCCACTATGGTATTGACGAGACAGAGTTTGAGTATGAGTGGAATTGCATCTTCCCAGAGAGTGCAGCTCAGAGGACGGATAGACAGGCAAAGAAGATAGAGAGTGTCAGCCTAATGGTAACGAGTGGTTTGCTAAACTTGGAATCTGGGTTAGATGAATTGAAAGAGCATGAATGTGTGTTGGCCTCTGCTGTAGTAGGAGTTTTACCAACAACAGGAACAGAAACTAAATAGGAGCTGAAAATGCCCAACAAAGCCTTACTAGGTATTGTATTAGAAGATCGGATTAGTGTACCTACCAGTCGTACTTTGACTGATGCAGGACAGATGCACGTTCCATGTAAGTTCGCTCGTACAGGAACTCAGGTGTACTCAGCTAAACAGCTAGGTATTAAAGACGCAGATCCAAAGGCAATTGTTACTGTCTATCGTGATGAAGCTGATGTGTTTGACGAAGCAGCTATGGAAAGCTTCCGTAGTGCTCCCGTTACTATGGGCCACCCGAAAGATGAAGATGGTACGCCTAAGAAGTTAACCTCGGATAACTCGAAGGATTTGCAAGTCGGTATGCTTGAAGGTATGCCTACTCGTGATGAAGATACCCTTGGTGGTACACTAGTACTTACCGCACAAGAAGCTATTGATGCCCTCGAAGATGGTACTCAAGAGCTATCTGCCGGGTACACTTGTGATATTGAAGACGTTGATGGTAAATTCTATCAGCGTAACATTCGGGCTAACCATATTGCTATCGTTGCCAAAGGTAGAGCAGGATCATCTTGCCGTATCTCTGACGAAGCACTAGAGCTTGCAGATGAGAAAGAGTCTGAGTTAGCTAAGACAGTTGCCCTACAAGATGAAGTGCTCACTAAGACTAAAGCTGAACTCTCAGCCAAGTCTGACTTACTCACAGATGCACTTGAGAAAGCAGAGAAGGTAGAAGTAGAACTGGCCGATACCAAACTTAAGTTGGTTGATGCTGAGTTAGCTGCTACGCAAGGTGTTATCGAGCGTTGCAATACTTTAGAGAATGCTCGCCTTATCGCTGACATGCGTGACCTAGGTTCCAAGTCAGTTAATGAGATCAAGCGAATGGTTGTTGAAGACCAGATGCCTGACAAAGACTTTGAAGGAAAGAGCGAGGCTTACTTTGATGCCATGTTCGAGATCTTGGTAGATCACTCCAAAGGCGAAACACCTATGAGCAAAATCTTGAAAGAGCAAGATTCTCATATTACCGTAGATGCTAAACCCATCGACCCCGTAGCTGTCGCAAGAGAAGCTATGATTACCCGTAACAAAACTAAATAGGACAGTCTATAATGACCATTCAAAACTTTAACATCTACACTGCAAAAGGCTACGAAGGCGATCTGGTTGATAGTGGCCCTCGTGTTGTTCAAACTGGAGTCTTAGTTGGCTCTGCCGCTGGCTTCGGTAAAGCTATGGTACGTGATACTTCTGTAGAGCGAGGCATTGGCTTAGGTTCTGATGAGATTGGCTCAACTAGTACCACCAATGTATTTGCAATCTCTCAGCGAGAGTACAACCACGAAGCAGGATCACGTCCTTCTACTGGCAATGATACTGTCTACAACGAAACTGAGTCTGTATCCCTGATCCGTCAAGGTTACTTGTACGTTAAGATTGTTGACCATGCGGCTGTTGCTGGTGAAGCACTTGTCGTTGATGAAGCTACCGGTGTATTTGTAGGTGGTGATGCCGCTTCTGGTACTGTAGCTGGCGAGTCTGTTGCCCTTAACGTATTTGCTGACGAGGCTGGCATTGCTGGCGACATCATCAAAGCCCGTATTGACATCGCGTAAACAAACTCACTAAATAGGATTTAGAATATGTCTAAGACAGTAAAAACTTTTGCAGTTGACTCAGCTTTACAGCCCATTGCAAACGAAACCGTTGAGTACGTTATCAATGACGCAGTTGAGAACCTTATTAATCAGGGCCTGTTAGTAGGTGATGACGAGGGTATCTTCTTCCAGCGACAGCTTGAATACATTCAGGCACAGAGCTATGACGTACTCTACCCAGACCTTATGGGTCGTACCTGCTTTGACCTCAATACAGAGGGTGGCGAAGGTATTAATCAGATCACTTACCGTAGCTATGACAAGCGTGGTGAGACTGCAATCATTGCTGGTAAAGCAACTGACTTGCCTCGTGGTGACATCTCTGGTAAAGAGTACACCATTGACGTTCGTACCTTGGGTAATGCCTTTGGCTACTCTCGTCAAGAACTGGCCGCTGCTAAGTTGACTGGTATGCCTCTGGAAGCTCGTAAGGCTGAGGCTACTCGACGTTCTTATGAAGAGAAAGTTAACCAGATCATTTGGTTTGGCTCTCCCGAGAATAAGTTGCATGGTGTCTTTAGCGGCCCCACTGGTTCCCCTTCACTGACTGTAGCTAGGACTGCGGTAGATGGTGCTGTTGGTGGTGGTAACTCTACTGTCTGGGGTGTTGATAAAACTCCTGATGAAGTTATCGCTGACCTTACTTCTGCTTGTGCTAAGATGTACAAAGAGACTAAGAAGATCTTCCGTCCTGACACTGTACTTATCAGTGTTGAGAAGAAGCTCTACCTTGAGAACACTCCTCGTTCCTTGCAGTCTGATATGTCTATCATGACTTGGTTCATCCAGAACAACAAGTTCATCAAGTCTGCTGATGCCTTTAAGGACATCAACGAACTAGAAGGCATCTATGACAATGCTGGTGGCGCATTTGATCCTACTGGTGGTTCTGGTGAAGGCTTCACCATTATGGCTAGTGGTGCTGACAATGTTCGCGTTCGTGAGCCTTTCCCTTACATGCACTTGCCTGTACAGTACAAAGGACTCGAGTTCGAGATCAACTGCTATGGCCGCTTTGCTGGCGTAGAGATGATTCGTCCTGCTGCACTCCAGCACTTTTACGGCATTTAGGATAGACTGGCCAATGCAATGGATTAAAAATAATGTAGTTGGCTTGTTTGGTTTGGTATTTGTAGTAGGGGGTTCCTTAGGGACTCTCTACGTTAAGAGCGCAATCAATACTAAAGTAAATGACCAGCTAAGTGGTTCAGTTACTAACCTAACTGCTGCCCATGCTCATCAAGCAACTACTCTTCACGGACAAGTAACTAGGCTAACTAGGCTTGAAGGTAAGATAGAAAACTTTTCCAGATCTAATGATAGGCTAATACTAGCCCTCGACAAACTTGATGTCGTGTATGGATCTATGAGAGTTGTAGGTGCTGTTCAAGATGAGCGCATAAGGCAATTAACTGTCAAAATAGATAAGATAGACTCAACACTTAAAGAGAAACACTATGAAGATTAAGAACAATACCCTAGCAAACCTTTCTGTAGGTGCAATTTCTACCAGAGGAGCTGCTGCTAAAAAGTACTTAGTAGTTCCCGGTGAAGCATCATTAGAGCTGGACGACGACTTATGGAAGTCTGAGTTTGCTGCTCCTGCTGCTGGCATGATCGAAGCTGGCAATCTGGAGATCACTATTGATGTTGCACTAACTGAAGAAGAGCTTAAAGCTGTTGAAGCTGCTGAGCTAACTGCTGCGGAAGAGTTGGTTAAGAAAAGTAAAACTAAGTAGGAGTAACTCATGGCAAGTGTCATAGATTTTCAGAAAAGGTTTCCAGAGTTTAATGATGAAGATAATGACCGTATCAAGATGTTTCTTGATGATGCTGCACTTGTCATGGGGTCTGCATCTCGTTGGTTAGTATTTTATGACGTAGCTCACCTGTACCATGCCGCACACTTACTTGTTGTGGCACTGACTACAGAGTCTGGGGATAGTGGAATACTAGCTCCGGTAAACCATCAAGAGGTTGACGACGTAGTTATTAAGAATGCTATAGGTAATGTGTCTCCTACATTCGATGACATGTACAGCACCTCTTATGGCAAGCGATATGTAGGCTATCGTAGGAAGTGTTTCGTAGGAATGATAGGAGTCTAGTATGGCAATGCAAATGCAGCGAGCGTTCAATAGCAGAATGCTCACTAAGTTAACCAGGCACTCTATAGCAGAGAGCACATATGACTCAAACAACCATGTAGTTCCTGGGGTATCCTCTACAAAGAAGATCTTTGGTGTTCTTCAGGCTGGCAACAAATTCTCCCAATTTGATGAGGGGATAGCCCTGCACTCTGAAGACGGTGGTAAGCGGTACTCTGACTTTCGCTCACTATACCTGCAAGATAAGTTCAAGCTAGATCTTACAGATAAGATTGAGTACAAAGGAAACTACTACAACATACTACAGAAGTCTGATGAAAGTGAGTTTGGATTTTCTTCATACCTACTTGAGAAATCAGAGGAGTGGACTCCATGACTCCAGACGAAGCAGATGTTCTAGTGATGCAAAGGATGGTTGACTTGTTGGTAGGGATACCAAAATTTTCCTACCCAGCTAGACAGAGGGATGCGCCCAAACCTAAAGAAGAGTTCGCACACATAAGAGTGTTGGAGGAGTATCAAGAAGGTATTCCAAACAACGTGATAGTGTCCCAGAATGCACTTACCACAACCTATAGATCTTACGGCTTAGTAAAGCTAAGGTATAGGATAGGTGTTGTAGAGACTACAGGCATCCCCAGCTCTAAGATTATGAACAGGTGGACTACCGAGTTCATGAAGGAAGAGATGTTAAGGACTGGCTATGGTTTTATCAAGTGTGAACCTATAGGTAGTGAAGATGCAAAGCTAGAGAAAGAGTGGGAGTACAGGAAAGGATTTTCCATAGACATGTACACTACCAGAGTTTTTGAGGAGGTAGTGGACAACATTACTTCTGTTTCAATAAGTGGGGAATTCATATTGGATGACCTATCTAGCTATTTAATAAACATTAATGTATGACAAACAGGAGTCGATGAATGTCGATTGAAATTACTAACTTTGTTGATGTCAACATCTCCGTATCACCTACTGGTGTCGGGGGTGGTAACTTTGGCATCTTAGGTTTTCTTACCCTAAGCTCTGATGCAGCCTTAGTAGGTAAGGAAATTACCCCAACAGAACGATCAAGAGCTTACACTAGCTTACTTAGTGTTGGTGGAGACTGGAGCACCTCTTCTGAGGTCTATAAAGCTGCATCTGCATTCTATGGCCAAACACCTACACCAACAGACTTCTTAGTTATTGTTAACTATACCACAAGTCAGTCTGGCTCTTTGGTTGGTGGTGGTTCTGACACTCTTGCAGAGTTGCAGACTATTTCCTCTGGCACACTAGACTTCTCTGTAGATGGCAACCTTGCCACACTAACTACTTTAGACTTCTCTAGTGCAACCAGCCTAGGTACTGATGGAGATGCTACAAGCGTTGCTGCTATCATTCAGGCTTCCCTAGACTTAGAAGCTACTGGAGCAGAAGATAGTGAGGTTACCCACAACGGCTATCAATTTGTCATTACTTCTAATGCGGTAGGTGTATCTTCTGAGGTTGGCTTTGCTACTGGTACTGCTGCTGAAGCACTGGGCCTTAATGTAGGTGTAGCTAAGTCCGAAGCTGGTATTGTGGCTGAGACAGCACTTGATGCACTATCTGGAGCCGTAAATAAAGGCGTGTTCTGGGTTGGTACAGACTTGCACAAAGACTTGCGAGATAAGTTGATCTCTGAGGAGACTGGTTCTGTCAACTCTACAAATGAGATTGCTGCTTTCTGTGAAGCTAACAAGCGCATCTTCCTAAACACTTCTAATGATCTGACTACCCTAAACTCCACCACCGGCCATACGGCTGCTGAGATGAAAGCAGGTACTTATCGGTTCACCCTTAGTTGCTTTAGTAAGAACCCTAACCTGTATCCAGGATCATCTGTATTTGGTCGGGCTGCCTCAGTAAACTTCTCTGGTGTTGGCTCCACTATTACCCTGAACCTTAAACAGGCTCCCGGTATTACTGCTGAAGACCTTACCCCTTCTGAGTTTGCTAAGCTGCGTGAGAACTATGTATCTGCTGTAGTGCAGATTGGAAGTTCAGCAAATGCCTTTACAGACTCTCGTATGGCGTCTGGCTCATGGTTGGATACTACCCACGGTATTATGTGGTTAGAGAATCGCTGTGAAGTTGACATGTTTAACTTGTTGTATACTACCAACACCAAGATCCCGTTTACCCAGACAGGCATTAACACAACTGCTGCAACCCTAATCCGGTCTCTGCAAGCTGCTGTACGAAATGGTTTGGCTGGCCCCGGCTTCTTGCCCGATGGCACTTACTTGCCTGAAGGATACATTGTTGAAGTAGTTCCTTTGGCTGACGTACCTGTATCCGATAAGGGTAATAGGTTGTACGCAGGGTTGTCTTTCAAAATGGTCGGTGCTGGCGCTCTACACGAAATCGCTATCTCCGGTGAATTCTCAGAATAAGGAACCTACAGAATGTATCAATATAGTTTCGCCAATGTAGACCTCATGTTAGATGTGGACTACCCCGGCAATACAAACAACAAGTCTTTTAAAGTACAGGGCTTTGGCACAGGCGAAGGATTGATTAACATCGTCCGACGTGCTCCTATTGCAACAACTCAGTTTGGTGCTTACGGTGATATGGTTGTGTCTATGCAGCGTATTAGAGCTGGTGACTTAGTATTCCCAGTACTAATGAATGCTCCCGAGAACAAGGCTTTGCAAGACTATGCAAACTACTTCCAGCAGCAGGCTGATGACAACGGACAACTAGTTAAACCTATTCAAGGTCGCTTAGTTGACAACATGGGTAAGGATGAGGCTACACTAGATAATGGTGTAATCTTAGCTATGCCCGCTATGGTACGTGGTCAGAACATGAACACAGTAACATGGGTCATTACCTTTGAGCGAGTCACGTTTGATCGTAACACTGGTGCAGATTTCCAAGAACTGTAAGAAATATTGGTGGCCCTTCCTTAGGTTGGGTCACCTATTTGGAGAATTAAATGTCAAATGGATACACAGGAACTTTAGTAGACGGTAGGAAGATATACATTCCAAACTGGTCGGTAAAGGTTCAGTACGAGAACTTGACTCAGGCATGCAAGTACCTAGGTCAAGACAACGTTATCAAAATATCATCCCTAAATGTTCCAGCAGCAATGTTGGCAGTAATGGGATCTGAGGATGCAAAGGCTAGCACTGAGTTACTATTACACTTTACTCAACAAGCTAACCTAGACGGTGATAAGATTACAGACAGTAGCCTGGATGAAGTAGGCATGGATATTGTAATTGAGATCTTTACACATGTCATGTTCTCACAGTACAATGATTTTTTCGTATCAGGTTTAGCAAAGGCACACTCCCAAAACAAGTCGAGTCAGGACAAGAAAGACTAGTACCTATTGACTATGATAGTATCTATCCAGAGCTTAACGGGTATCTGATTAGACCTTTGTTAGTAAACCCTCCTATGCTCTTACTTAAAGAGCTAGATGATTGCACGTACACGTTATACGATATAGAGGTGATGCACCAGATCTTAGAGATTAAGGATCACCAAAGTACTCCGGCTACTGTGCCAGAGTTTAAACAATACTAGTGAGGAAACAATGGGTACACTTAAACTAGGAGCAAAGAACAAGTCACGTAGGGCAGTATCTAAAGCTAGCAAGACTGTTCCTAGTGATGTGACTGGCAGCACACCTTCAGGGTATGTTGCTGGTGGATACTCACAACCAGAAGAAGAACAACAGTTTGTAGACCTCAGAAACTCTCGATATGATACGGCAAGGAAAGAAAACAGTGTCAGGACTACCATGTCAGATACTGTGGAAAGTGAAGTACTAGAGAGTGTACTAGAAGAGGAAGTATACAACAACGAAACTGGTGAGACCTACTTTAGGGGTGTAGAAGTTCAGACACTTGCCGATGGCACTCCCCTTGGCTCCTCTGCTGCCACCGTACTACTGGGGAGAGTTGGACATGTAGAGGGTAGGATTCAGGCAGGTATAAAGCATGTGGCTATGGGAGGAACTCTGTCAGGATCTTCCAAGCTAGAGTCTATGGCAATGCTAAGCGAGTTTAGGAAACAGTTGGGTGCAGACCCTAAAGTTTGGGCTGAGCAGATAGATGTAGATGAGTCTGTAGGACTTCCCAACTCTGCACAAGATATAAGAACTGTCTACTCTATGATGGGAAAGACTTCTGGAGAGTACCTAGACAAAGGGCCAGGAGCAGCACTAGCTGGACATACCTTGCTAGAAGAGAAGAAAGGTAAGAATGAGGATGACCTTGCACTTGCTTACCAATACATAAAAGACATCTCTGAGCACTATGTACACAAGAACTCTCAGGGAGAGGCAAGAAGCAGCAGAATAAGCCAGACAGAGGCTGCACTAACTGCTAGGTTTATGGATGGCATGTTTGCTGATGGTTCTAAAGCCATCATACCTCTACCCAATGAGACTGGGGTAAGTGGGCTTGTACCCACTATGTCCTATCGTGGCTTTATGGGAACTTCCTTTGACAGAGTAGGGTTTGCCAACTTTGCAGAAGAGCGAGGCATTAGTGCAGACAGCCTTGCAGAAGAAGATAGAAATATGTATTGGGAGAACATGGGTAGTGCCAAAGACTCCCTAGTTCCCCGCAAAAGGTTGGGCAAGAATGCTACTGATAAAGATAAAGAGAAGGCTAAGTCTGACCAGACCCACACATATGACACATTACTGTATAAGGCTCATGAAGCAAGGAAGATTTTAAGAAAGCACTTCCCTACAAATTTTAATGAGTCAATGGGTACTGTGAGGTCTATAAACAAAAACAGGGCCTATGACGACCAAGTAGTAAGTATAAATCTTCAGAATGAGGCAAACATACAGGGACTGGATTTCTCCCAAAGATCTCATGAGGTAGAAGACTTAGGTCACAACCCAGAAGTAGTAGGTAAAGGATCTAGTAGGGGTGGCATGTACGGAGACAGACCCCTATCTGAAGTAGATGTATTCGTAGAGAAAGGCAGAGAGGCAGAGGAAGCAGCACTTGCCAAGGTTGAGGAGGTTCCTGATGGATTCTTGGGAATCAAACAAAGAACTCCAGAATGGTACAAAGCTAGGGAAGGGCTAGTTACCGCCTCAGGACTTATAGATGAGAAAGGCCGAGAGCTTACCGCAGATGAAATTGGGGAGGAGTTGGCCAAGAGGAAGGTTGGGCTTTCTGATGAGTTTATTGGAAATGATTATACAGAAGAAGGCACAAAGAATGAGGCCAAGGTACTAAGCTCGTTCTTAATGAGCCAGAGAAAGTTGGGCAACAACTTCACTCATGAAGAAGTGGGCCTGATGCTTAATAAGGATCTTCCTGGAATGGGAGCTTCACCGGACGGCAAGCTAAAGTTAGATGGAAAGAATGCAGGTCTGATAGAGCTTAAGTATCTAACTACCAGTAAAATGAAAGGAGCACTAGAGAAGTATACTCCACAGATGCAATTGCAGATGATGGTTACTGATGAGAAAGAGATGTATTTCCATGCCTACGATAGGTATACTGATAACACTATTACACACAAAGTATTTGCTGACAAAGATTATCAGGAAGAGCTTAAGCGTAGGATAGATAAAGCAGTAGCTATTGGTGAGGGACTTGACGTAAAAGATCTGTACGAGCTAGAGCAAGGCAGGAAGAAGATGGAACAAACAAAAGCGGAAAGGAAAGCAGGAGTTGTTTCTGACGACACCTCTGGACAAACTAAGTCATTCTCGATGAGCAGTAAGCCAGACCTTCCAATGAAGGGGTTTAGGGTTCCCAGCAAGCCCATAGATAATATGGAGAAGCTGTACGGGCCACTAGATCAAGCAGAGCTAAACTGGAGGAACTCTGACCCAGCCAAAGACTTTATACTGGCTGCTAGTGATAAGGAAAAGAAGGAAGCAAAAGCTAGTCAAGAGAAAGCTGATGCAGATAAGAAAGCTGCTGATGCTGCCCAGAAGACAGCCAAGGCACTAAGCACACTTGGTAAAGAAGCTAAGGATGCAGCAAACGTACTTGGAGAGATAGCTGGCTTTGTGTTGGGTGGAGACTCTAAGTCTACTGATCTTAGGATTAGGGCTGGAGCTGCCGGACTTCAAGAGAAGGACTTGTCTGGACTTGAGAGGCTGCTAAAGGTTAATGGTTTAGACCAAGCAGCATCGAACAGGCTAGTAGCTGGTGCTACAGATGTGGCAGAAACCTACTCTGATAAAGCAAAAGCTGGAGCAGCCTACAAGGATCTTATGGCAGCAAAGGGTGCAACTGGTATTCCAGAAATCATGAACATGGAGCTACACTCACTAGAAGAGAGATCGGGGTTAGACTCTCAGCAGACTATGGCCATGATCTTGAAAGAGAATCAGTCGCTCAAGTCTCCTTATGCCAAGATGGTGCATGCAAATATGTATGGTAACTTGGATGGGATAACAGCTATACGGGAAAGTGTAACTCCCACACAGTTGGCTATGGCTACCAACCCCACCTACAACTTCGAGAACCAAGACACTACCCATGCCGGAGTTCAAAATACAGAGATACAGAAAGAGGAGGCTGCACTACAGACTACAGACTGGCTAGGTAGAACCTTTGGAGAAGCTGGAGGAGAAGTTTTAGGCGGCCTTAAGATAGCTGCTGAACTTGCTGGTTCGGCAACCATGACCTACTTGATGGGCAAGGGAATTTACTCTACCATTAAAGGTGCTAAGAAGGTTGGGCCAGTGCTTAAGGGCGCAGGCAATGTAACAGCCAAGACTAGTTCTACAGTAGTGAACAAGACTCTTAACGTAAGTAAGTCTGTCCTAAATACTAGGGCTGCTGCTATGGCTCTGAAAGCTACCCCAATGGCTGCGGCTGTGGGAGGAGCTTCTTACGCTGCGAGAGAGCTGGGTGGTATTGAGGATGATGGCTCGTTCGCTGACAGTGCTATGGATGTGCTAGAGTTTGCTGCAACAGGAGCTGCTATTGGGTATATAGTTCCTGGAGTGGGTACTATTGTAGGAGGAGGTATTGGCTTGTTGGGTGGTTTAGCTAATGAAGCATATGAAAGCTTCAACAGTGATCCCGCAGTTCCAAGCAGGGCTATACCAATGCCTAATGCAGACCTAGATAGGAAAGCAACAGCACCTGTAATTAACATTGAAGTAAGCAACTCCATTAGCAAAGATCTCATAGTTACCGAAGTCAACGAAGACGGCGAGCAGGTTCACTATGGCGAAGATAGGGCTATTGGTCACTAACTAGGAGGACAGCAAGATGCGGTCTACATTCGGACAAGAAATATTCTTGACTGTCCACAAGAAAGATAGCAATAGTGTAGTGTTTAAGGCAGATGGGCTTAGGGTTGATTTTAACGTTATGCTCATTGACGGATTTAGTAGAGGGACATTTACTCTCTACAATCTGGCCCCAGAGACTATCAGAGCCATAGCAAGTAGGGACAACTATGTAACGCTTAAAACTAGGTTGCATGGTGGTTCACTAACTACTATAGCTAACAGCTACTACATCAGCAACATCATGGAAGAGAAGAAGATACCAGAGAGTGTCACTACCCTGTACTGCTTCGATAATCTAAAGAGACAGTACTTAGAAAAGCCAGTAGATATTATCGTGAGGCAACCTACCCTTAGAAAGGAGGTGGAGCAGATACTCAATTATGTAGAGTACCCATCCAAGCCAGTATTTAAGTCCTTCCCCGAAGGCAGGCTAGGTGCTCAGTCGGGAAGGGAAGGACTTAAACATGTTGGAACAGCCCAGAGATGTTTGACTGGATTGCAGAAGGCGCACAAGTTTAAGTTGTACACTGACCCCAGTGATGGGATTGTGTGTATGTACTTGCCAAGCTCTGATGAGTTGCGATACACCACACTGCAAAATAGGAATGCTGACGTAAAGCTACACACCAATAACATGCGGTCTAACCCTGTGATAGGTGTGGCTTCCCTGCTTGTAACTAGCAACTTAGATGGCAGGATTAGGCCCACCTCTGTACTAGACATAGCAGACTTGTTAACGTTTACTCCGGGTACAGATGAGACTACACTACAACTGGCTCAGGGCTTCTTGCAGAATCATGTGGATGGCTTTACTAAGTATCAGACTATTACTGTACAGCATAAAGGATCTAACTATACCGACGCATGGCACACAATAGCTACATGCACAGCTCCTACTAGGGGCAAGCACATGCACCCCAGAAATTGGCACAGTGGAAAATAAGGAGACTATATGTCAGTCCTAACACCAGCCAGACTTAAGTACTCTTTAAATGGGACTGACCAAGTTATTAGGTTCCATTCAGTTATCTCAGAAGGCCACGAAGCCACGGCTGAGATAACTAAGTACCCAGTACAGTCTGGCTTTGAGGTAAGCAATCATTCTATTAGAAGAAATAGAAGAGTAGTAATTCAAGCTATTATATCGAATTACTTAATAGAGAATGGAAGTACTTCATACCAGTACTCTTCCTCAGACAACAGCAAAACCATATTTAAGATACTGAAAGATCTAGTAAACTTAAAGACTGAAGTGGAAGTAACAACCAACCTAGGCATATACAAACCAGTAATCTTCACTAGCTTTAAGACAAAGCAAGCTGCTGGTTCTGTAGACTCTATGACAGTTATGCTAAGTGGAGAAGAGCTACAAGTAGCGGGCGCGGCTAATGCAGTCTCTCCAGTTACCGTCAATTGGACTACTGTACTCCAGGAAAACTTGCCTGCTAAGATAGAGGAGTTAGCTAGAGCTGGTCTTGTAGTCAAAGCTGGTGCAGTCATAGAAGAGGTTGAAGTAAGTCTTGGCGAAAGCTTCGCTATTGAAAACTACACAACTGCTGGCCAAGCCATCTTAACGACTTTTGAAGCTTCAGGGTTTGACGTAGTTAAAGATGCGTATAAGTATGTAGTCCACACCACTGATACAGACATATATCAAAAAGCCAAAGACTTGGTAGTACCATTTATTGAAGACAACATAGATCGAATTAAGGCTGGTGCTAAAGAGGTGGGAGGTTGCCTGGCCACAGGAGCCTCTACCCTAGTTGTTGATGAAGTCATTGACCGAGTAGACACAGCAATGGGTAGCTACAGACGATCTGCTTATGGCATTATATATGATGCTATGCTAATGTCTAAGCATGACCTAGGTCAGAGTTTGATTGGTATGTCAACTGGTTGTGTAGTTAGAGGAATCTCTGGCTTTGAAGATCAATTTAAGCATCAGCCGGGTGAGTCAATACCTACAGCTACAGAAATTATTAACGGGGCAGTAAAAATAGGTAAAGACCTAGTATCCCCAGACAAGAACAGTAAGGGTATAGTAACTACTGAGACACTTTTAACTAAAGTTACTTACCCGCTTTAGGAGGTGTTATGGATTTAATGAACGGCTACTTCAATATGCCGGGCAGGATAGTAGAGTACTTTGCTGAGACACAGACAGCAACAATTAGGATCTGTGCAGAGATTGTTTACAATACCACAGATGGGCTAGATGTTGCTGAGCCTAGAGGGATTATCGAGGGTGTTCCTGTACACACACCTTCTGGCGGAGGTTGGTCTATGACTATGCCTATAGAGCCAGGAGATACATGTATTATTCTCTTTAGTCAGTTGGGCTATGACCACTGGCTACTTAGAGATGAGGATGGAGCTGGCTCTAGTCAGGGGTCTCCTAACTATTGGCTAGAGCGAACCTTCGACATAAACGATGGCTATGCTCTAGTTGGGCTTAACACACTACCAAGAGCCATCTCTGGCTACTCCTCAGAAGACTCTCAATGGAGAAACTCAGATGCTGCGCAGGTAATAAGCCTCAATAAAGATCTGAGCATCACTATAGATAGCCCCACAGCAGTTACTATCAATGCACCTGAGGTTAACGTAGTGTCGGAAGTGGCTAACATAACAGCTCCAGTAGTAAACATAACAACTGACCTACTAAATGCAGAGGCCACGGTAACTAACTTCACTGGTAACGTTACTATATCTGGAACACTTGCAACAACTGGATTGATTACCGCAGCGGCTGGAATAGCATCTGCCGGAATAGTCTTTAATACTCATGTACACCCACCGGGAAATACACCTCCGGCTGGGCCTTCACTACCTTAGGTGACTTATGGCATACTTAGCAATAGATAAAGGAACCCATGACATCATATTCCCCGAAGGTGGGGGAGTGTCTAGGGTAGATGCTGGGAGATTTGTAGTGCAGCAAGTTAAATGCAAACTACTATCCTGGCTAGGTGAGTGGGTTCTTGATCCTAGAGTAGGCTGGTTAGCTCCAGAAGACTTTGAAAAGAACTACGATGCCTATGACATTGAAGATAGAGCGAGACAAATCATGCTTAACACGGATAACGTGCAGAGTGTAAACTTTATTAAGCTAACATACAAGAGCAGAAAATTGCTTATGGAGGCAGAAATGCAAACAAGTTATGGTGTTATTAACTTAACCGTACCTTGGGGAGTCAAATAATGGCAGGACTAACAGTTGATGGGTTTGAAGCGTTAACTTATGACGAGATAGTAGATAGGATTGAATCTAGGTTGGAGGCACTTAACCCAGGATTTGACTTTAGTGTAGAGTCGCCCGATGGTCAGCTTATAGCTATCATGGCATTTGAGGTATCTCAGGTGTGGGATCAATTGGATTTACTCTATGGCTCATTTGATCCAAGGATAGCCTCTGGTCAAGCACTAAAGAACATTGGTTTAATCTCTGGCATACTTAAGTCTAATGCAGACAGGAGCTTTGCTTTCCTTACCTTAGTAGGTGTGGATGGCGTAGTTGTCCCTGCTGCTACCAAGTTCTCTGATTCAGACGGTCAAGTATTTGTTTCAGAGGTTGGCGGAGTAGTACCGGGCGTGATCCGGGTTATTGCTGAAATCCCAGGGCCTGTGCCAGTGCCTGCCGGTGGTATTGACACAATTGATACGGCAGTGGCGGGTCTTACTGGAGTCGTTCAGGCGGCAGATGGGGAGGTCGGGAAAGAGCCGGAATCAGAACAGCATTATAGGAACAGACGTACCGAAGCTGTCATGGCTTCAACAGAAAGTGTAGCAGACTCACTGCGAGCCAAGCTAATCTTATTGGGGCTAGACCAAGTATCTATTATCAACAATGATGGAGCTAGCACCCTAGAAGATGGCACACCTCCAGGCTTCATCCACATTACAGCAACTGACTCATACATAACCAATGAACAGATAGCTGAAGTAATTTTGAAGTACAAGAGCTTGGGCACACCTACCTATGGAAACACATCAGAGGTAGTGGTAGACTCGAGAGGCCACACCCATACTATCTACTTTAGCAGGGCTGCCTCGGTTAGTGTTGCGATAGAGTTGGATGTAACATTCCTTGGAGAAGACTTTGCAGGTGCTGAAGACTCTATTAAGGAGAGTTTGATAGACTACATCAACACTCTAGAGACAGGGGAAGATGTTATCTGGTCTAGGCTATTCGGATTGATTACTCCTTATGGGAAAGCTCAGGTCAACTCCCTACTAATTGGAGATACCTTATCTACGCCCACTACCAGTAACATATCAATCCCAAATAACATGTTTGCAAATCTTACTTTGGTCGACATATCCTTAACAGTGACTTAGGAGGTGTACTATGTCAACATTTGATCCACAAGACCTAGACACTACAGTTACTACCGACAAAGGGACTAGCATCTTTGGCAAACTCTTACTAACACAGTATGAGGAAAGCCCTAACTTCCTAGGATATTCACAGGCATTTATTGATGAGATGGATGAAGCGTTTGAGCAGACTGAGAGAGTCTACTTAGGCAGGTTCCTAGAGTTTGCAGAGGGAGCACAGCTAGATGTGTTGGGAGAGATAGTAGGTATATCAAGAGAGTTGAAAGTAGAAGACTTTAAGTTTGGGTTTGACTTCTCCTTAGGTGGCAAATCATTTTCAACTACAACCGACTCATCTCTTGGTGAAGTGTTTAATACGCTAAACCCAGGAACCGTAGTACTTACTGATACTTTATATACTAAAGCTATTCGTGCCAAGGCTATGTGTAATGGAGCAGCTAGGCAGAGTGCCGAGTTTATGTATGAGATTGTCACTATCCTCTTAGGAGAGTCCCCAGCGGTACTCAAGCTAGAGCATGAGACAAGCATAGTAAACTACACCCACTTTGGCTTTGATGGTGCATTAGACTCAGAGACTTTTGGTACAACTTCAGATAGCTCGGTAGGAGGAGTAATAAACTCTCCAAACACTTCGTACTCTTTTGAGGCACAGTTCAAGAATAAAGTAATACTAACACTAGGTGAGGATACTGAAGTAAGTACCCTAAGCCTGATTAACTCCTTTAAAGAGTTCTTTATCCCAGCCGGGTACAAGTTCGACTTAAAACTTATATAGGTAACGTAAATGGCAATTAAGAAATTTCCTACGTGGGCAACAACTCCCACAACAGTATCAAATGGTGATCCCAGCCTAGAGGAGCCTAGCACTGGCCTGTTTACTGATGGCTGGGATATTGTAAAGCCTCTAGTACAGCATTTCAATTGGTTGTTCAATAGTATTGGATACTTTGTAAAAGCTAACAATGAGGTTAAAACTGTAACAAATGGGTACGAGGCAGAGGTTGGCGAAACAGTAGAGATCAACAACTCGACAGCCAATGTAACAGGACTGCTACCTGCTTCACCAATAGACATGCAACGAGTGACTATGGGCGGAACATCTAACCTTACTAGCTTTACAGTAACTATCCTTGGAAATGGCAAGGACATTATGGAAGTAGGTGTAGATGCAGTTGTATTAGACATTCGATATAGACACTACACCTTTGTCTGGGATGAAACAGCAGGTCTGTGGATTATCGGGCTAGGTGACTTACAAGGAGCAATTCAATAATGAGTACTAAGAACGCGTCAGAATTCTTTGAGATTGGTGCAGCAGGCTTACCTGTGGTGGCAACTCCAGTAAACAAATCTCCATCAGTAGGCTCAGTAGCTGGCTCTCAGACTCCTTTGCTACGGTCAGGAGGCTATGTAAGCCTGTACAACCAGCCACAGATGTCCGCTAGGTTTGTGATATATGATGCCACTGGATCTGTAATTATTCAGGACTCTGGAGACTTGCTTACAGTCAATGATGTGCCTATCGAGGAGTGGCAAGTACCTACTCCACTAGCCCTAGCCACTACTTTTATGTGGCAGCACAGTTTCCGCTCTACTAAGGGTGAGGACTACATCGACTCTGCTAAGACATCCTTTACCATGCCATCAAGCTCGGTAGGTGCTCCAGAGATTACCAACATTGTGGATGGTGAGGAGACTGAGCTACAGATCTTCGTACAAGGTTCTGCCTTTCAGTCTATTGGTACTGGGCAGACTCACCTAGCTACTACTATCCAGATAGCTACTGATGACAGCTTCACAGTAGATGTAGAAGAGTTTGTTCATAGTACAGGAGATCTTACCTCTGCACTGATAAACTTATCTCAAGCCTCTACCAACTACTTTATTCGTATGAAGTATGAGGGTAACTTGACAGGATATAGTGCGTACTCTGATGAGTTTATGGTAACTACTGTAAGCAACTCAGTAAAGATTCCCAGTATAGCGTCTCCCTATCATGGAGAGTTTGATGTACAGAACAATGTTAAGGTTATCAGCTCGGCATTTCAATATGGTGGACTACCTCAGTCTCACACTGGGGCAGAGTGGGAAGTCTATACAGATGCAGGACTAACTCAGCTAGTCTACTCTACAGGGCTATCTACCACTAGTCTTAACAGTATTAATGTGCCTAACTTATTAGAGTCTACATCCTACTTCGTGCGCAAGAGAGATGAGGGAAGCCTAACTGGGCTATCTGATTGGTCAAACGTATCACAGTTTACCACGGCAGCTACGTTTTCAGATTGGAAGGGTTGGGATGCTACGGTAGATGGACTAGACTTTGTAACTACCTCAGACTTAAGTGAGCTTGAAGATGAGACTAAGGTTGGTATAGTAGCCGGAAAAACTGTAGTAGTAACAACTTTTGGAAATGCAAGAGTTGACTTCCATCAGGTTGATACTTATGGGCTGGAAATATCTTCGCTAGATATATTTAGCGTAGTAATAACAGCAAATGACATGTTAGATATTGTCATGCTTGATGAGAGTGTACTTCTAGTGTATCGTGGGGTTACTATAAATACCATAGCAATCAAGACAGTAACGCCAAATGGCAATAGTTTTGATGTGGTAGATCATGGCCAAGTTGGCTCTGGAGACAAACTCAACTCCGTTATCTCAAGAGTTAATGGTAGTAAGATTGTAGAGATTAGTAAGCCGAGTGCAACCACAAACAGCCAATACTCAATTATAGAGTTAGTGGCTGGTGTGCCAACAGTTAAAACGGATAATGAGCCTACTGGGTTCGCTAACAGTAACCCAACTAGGATTAAAGTTAATAGCAGTGGCACATACGTTGCATCAAAACACGCATCTGATGTTTTCCTGCATACTTTAGACTTAAGTACAAATCTGTTTACTAGTACTATGCAAGTGGCTGGATCACAGGTAGCTACTACTAATGGTGGGATGATGTGGTTGGCTGAAGATAAGCTGATGTTTACTAAAACATCCACAACACCTGTGGGACTGGACTTGAAGCTAGCATCTTATGATGGGACGACGGTTACTGTTGATTCTGTATTCTACACTGCTTACACAAAAACAAAGAGTGTCCTAGTAAATGACAGTGAGTTCTTCCTTTATGGAGACTCGGATATAGCTCACTACAGGTTTGTTGGTGACTTTATATACGCAACTACTCCTGTTAGTCCGGCAGGAGCTGGTGTAGTGGTATATCTGTATGTACTAGATCCTATAAGGATGTTGGCCATTAAAGATCCCGGAACTTTAGGTACTTGGAATATTATGAATGGAGAGGATCAAACATGAGCAGTCCAACATGGGCAGACGTAGTAAATGGTAGTGTGAGAAAGTACGCCACTTCAAACTCTGGCAAAGCTAAGGGGGATTGGTTGCCTGTTGTTGCAGTAGTACCTTACCATAACCCAGTCACAGAGTTTCTTTCTGGGCCTGCTATCAACACTGGCACAACAGGAGTAGTACTAACCTACACTGTTAATGCTAAAGAGAATGCTTTAGAAAGTATGCAAGAGCATATCACTAATGAAGCAACTAAGCTTTTCCAAGAGAAGATCTCTGGCGTGACTGCTGGGTATGCTCCTGAGGAAGTGACTTCTTGGGCACAGCAGAGGAAAGAATCAGAAGAGTACTTGCTAGATAACACAGTATCTACTCCCTTGATTGACTCTATAGTGCTACAGAGAGGACTTAGTAAGTCAGTGGTAGTAGACTTCATCAACACTAATGCTATTAAGTACGCAAGTGCTGTAGGGTTTTACTTAGGTAGGAAGCAAGCTATCTGGGATCTTACCTATGATGCAAGCGTGACTATGGCAGACCTTGAGACTATAGTAGAAGATGAATTAGAAGAAGGCTGGGTAATTCCAGTAGCGTAGTAACTTGGCCCTACTTAGGATCTCAACTGAACATATGTTATCAGTTGCCTAGGTGGGGCCTAAACGCTAATTATCTTTATGCTAGTATTCCCAACTAAGAAGACTGTCGAGACAGCCATACCATACTTGTCCATCTTCTAGCTCTACATTATTCATCTTCTAGCTTG
>JQIA01000402.1_pt1 | contig 21529 bp, 14 predicted proteins | sample 811431 | NCBI WGS metagenome assembly JQIA01 (sample SAMN02998118, study PRJNA258478) | marine sediment metagenome | biome: marine; feature: seafloor; material: sediment; isolation source: oil-polluted sediment collected from 3 locations (0.5 km, 0.7 km and 0.9 km)... | place: USA: Gulf of Mexico ...
AATACGAGAGAAATTGAATTTAGACACCGTGTTGGGGTAGCTATGACAAAGAACATGCACCATTGATTAGAATTGCTACTGCTGGCATGTTCTTTGTCATAGCTACCCCAACACGGTGTCTAAATTCAATTTCTCTCGTATTATCTTTAGTATTTACCAATATAAAATGAGTATGATTAGGTTCTAATGCTGATTCATTTTCAGAGTTAGAAGGAAGTTCGGGATATGTAACTTGGTCTGTAGATGTGATTCCAATGAGTGGTGATTTATATCTCCAGTTAGCAACACTTTTACCAATTATATTAACAAGTCCTGAATCTTTTCCATCATCCATGATAACAGCTTGCATGTTAACTGCAGTCCTTGTAATACCACGACTACATAATTGGATTAACCTATGTTGAGTTTCCTCATCTAAGCCTTCAGTATCCCCCGAAATCATAATTAAAGGTTTAGGGGTGGTTAATGGTAGTTTAAATATTACTTGTTCTGGTTCTGCATCTGCTGATACAGAAATTAATTGAGCAGAATGTTCATTAGGAAAAACAATTGTTTGATAAGAATCATCTGACGATGATTTATGTGAATCTTTATTTATATTTTTTTGTGGCAATTTTTTAAATATATTCATAAACTTTTCCTTTTAAAATATTTGATAGTCTTACAACTATATATTGCCAAATATTTTTGTAATAAATTATATTTAGGTAGGTATTTAGTATATATTAATTTCATTCATAAAAACTATAGCAAAACAATTATAAATTGCTTAAATGCAAAAAAGATAGCATGAAGATATAATTCGTGTATTCATTCTATCCTAAGTTATGAAGCGAGTAGTAGTTGACCTTCCATATTTCATACAAATTATTAGTTTCATTGACATCTAGGTAGTCCTTAGTATAATTAACATTGATAACTTAACAAGTGTATTTAGAAAATCACACAATTTAATCATATAAACTAGAAGTTATGAAATTAGACAAGTCAGTATAATATTTGTTATACTACTGCCATAATATATACTGAATTTTCTATCATTAATAGTTTATAATTATTATGCTTTTTCAAAAATTAAAATACTAGTATTGATTTAATAATTATTCAAATCTAAATAATAATTTACTTAATTGGAAAAACTTTAAAATAGGCACTGCTACCAATAATTTTAAAATTATGAATGCTTTAAAAAAATTCAAACTGACAAGTCTAAGTATTAAATTTAAGTTTATTATTGGTATTGTATTAATATTAATACTTGCTATGCTTTCTCTTTCCATAGTATTTATTAAACAATCAGAAAACTTGTTGATTGAAGCACTTAAAGATAAAGCAGATTTATTAAATAGTAATTTTTCAATAGTTTCTGCTAAAAGCATAGATGAAAACACATTTTCAAATTTACAAGTTTTAATTAATGAAGTCGCTATCAAAGATGATGAGATAAAAGTTTTATTAGTTACATCTCCAAATGGTATGACAATAGCCACTTCTGATCGGCTAAATTTTCGTCAGTTTTCCAAAATAAAAGAAAAAAATATTCTTCAGCAAATTAGAGCCAAACAAAGCACAATTGTTTTAAATAAGGCAAAAGGTATATTGGAAAGTATTTTACCTATATATCAACAGATCGATGAAGAAACAGATGATCTTTTTGATGAAGATGATATTGCAATAAATACTAAAACATCTCCCATATCAAACAATACCGATGAGGAATCATTAATAGGATTTATATATATTGCTTTAGATACTATTCACTTACAACAAACTATTACGAGTTTATGGTTATATTCTAGTTTGCTGGCATGCTTTATCATGGGATTGGGTATATTAGTTGCGTATGGATTTGGTCATTCTATGTCTAAACCTATTGCAATACTTGCTCATGAAGTACATGTTATAACTTCAGGTGATTTAAGCAATCCAATTATATCTTCTAGTGGAGATGAGCTTGGTAAGTTGATGTCAGATGTAGAAAAAATGCGGCTATCGATAAAAGATTTGACTGAAAATTTGGAAGCTAAAGTAAACGAACGAACTATACAACTTGCTGGTGCAAATGAAAAAATTACAATTTTAAATGAGCGTTTACAAGAGGAAAATCTACGATTAGGTGCTGAGTTAGATGTAGCTCGCCAATTACAACAAATGGTATTGCCCAAAGAACAAGAATTACGCCAGATTAAAAATTTAGATATTGCTGGATTTATGGAACCTGCGGATGAAGTTGGTGGTGATTATTATGATGTACTTGAGCATGAAGGCAGCATTAAAATAGGCATTGGTGATGTTACTGGACATGGTTTGGAAAGTGGTGTATTAATGTTAATGGTACAAACTGCTGTACGAAGTTTATTAATAAGTGGAATTACTGATGTAACTAAATTTTTGACTATCCTTAATCAGACCATTTATGATAATGTACAACGTATTGGTACCAGTAAAAATTTAACTCTATCTTTATTAGATTATAAAGACGGTAAAATACAACTAACTGGACAGCATGAAGATATATTATTAGTACGTAAAAATTCTGAAGTAGAACAAATTGATACTCTTGAATTAGGTTTTTCTGTAGGGTTAATAAAAGATATTACTAAATTTGTAGGACAAAAAGAACTTGTTTTGCAATCAGGGGACGGTATAGTTCTTTATACAGATGGAATTACTGAGGCAATGAATCTAGATATGGATGCATATGGATTAGAAAAATTATCCGCAGTTGTTAGCAAAAATTGGCATAAAACAGCCACAGAAATCCAACAATCTGTTATTGAAGATATTCGAGAATTTATTGGCACTCAAAAAGTTTATGATGATATTACCTTGTTAATCTTGAAACAAAAATAAAACAAGGATAGATAATGAAAATGAAGCAATATTTTGGTACTGACGGCATACGTGGTACTGTTGGCATTCCTCCAATTACTCCAGATTTTATCCTTAAATTGGGCTGGGCTACTGGACGAGTTTTAGCTAATGACCACAATAAAAATAAGATTTTAATTGGTAAAGATACTCGTATTTCTGGATATATGTTTGAGTCAGCATTACAAGCTGGTTTATCTGCAGCAGGCATGGATATACGTTTGTTAGGGCCTATGCCTACTCCAGCTATTGCTTATTTGACTAGAACTTTCCATGCAGTTGCAGGAATCGTTATCAGTGCTTCTCATAATCCATTTCAAGATAATGGAATTAAATTTTTTTCAGGTAATGGTACTAAACTACCGGATGAGATTGAGCTGGCTATTGAAGCTGAAATGGCAAAAGAAATGAAAACTGTTGCGTCAGATCGATTAGGTAAAGCGGAACGTATTGATGATGCGGCTGGTCGTTATATTGAATTTTGTAAAAGTACGATTCCATTTGATGCAAATCTTAAAAGTTTAAAGATCGTGATAGACTGTGCTAATGGCGCTACTTATCATGTTGCTCCAAATGTATTTCGTGAGCTAGGAGCTAATGTTGAAGTTATAGGAGCTCAACCAAATGGTTTAAATATTAATACTGGTTATGGCGCTACTCAACCACAAGCCTTACAAACCGCTGTTTTATATCAAAATGCTGATTTAGGTATTGCATTGGATGGTGATGGAGACCGAGTATTGATGGTTGATGCTAAAGGTGAAATAGTTGATGGTGATGAACTGTTATTTATTATTGCCAAGGATCGTCAACAAAATAACCAGTTACAAGGTGCAGTTGTTGGTACAGTAATGAGCAATTTTGGTTTAGAACAAGCCTTTAAAAAACAAGGAATTGCTTTTGAACGGGCTGCTGTTGGAGATCGACATGTAATAAAAATGTTGCAACAACAAGGCGGTAATCTAGGTGGTGAGGCATCAGGACATATCGTCTGTTTAGACCGTACTACTACTGGAGATGGTATTATAACAGCCTTACAAGTATTGGAAGTTATCGTCAAAACAGGTTTACCCTTACATGTACTGAAATCAGGAATCCAAAAATATCCTCAAGTAATGATTAATGTACCAATTGATTCCCAGATAGATATAATGTCCCAACAATCAGTACAAACAGCAGTGACAACAGCTGAACAGCAATTACAAGAAAATGGGCGAATACTACTACGTTCTTCAGGGACTGAACCATTGATTAGAGTCATGGTAGAAGGTACAAATAAACAACAAGTAGAAATGATAGCTCATCAATTAGCAGAAGCAGTAAAACAAGCAGTACATGGTTAAAATATTAATTCACTTTATAAAAATTTAGTCTAAGCTTAATGCTAAAATTTTACTAATTATCATTAACGGCAATTTCATGTTTAAACGTTTACGTGGTTTTTTTTCAAATGACCTTTCTATCGATTTAGGTACAGCTAATACGCTGATTTATGTTCGAGGACAAGGGATTGTTCTGGATGAACCTTCTGTAGTTGCTCTACGTCAGAGTGATCCAAATAGTGGTGGTTCTAAGACTATTGCGGCAGTCGGCTCAGAAGCAAAAAGAATGTTGGGACGTACTCCAGGTCATATTACTGCAATAAGACCTATGAAAGAAGGAGTAATTGCAGATTTTACGATTACCGAAAAAATGCTGCAATATTTTATTCATAAAGTTCATGATGGTAGGGCTTGGTATCCTTCTCCATCCCCTAGGGTATTAATATGTGTCCCGTGTGGTTCCACTCAAGTTGAACGGCGAGCAATTCGGGAATCAGCAGCTGGAGCTGGAGCTAGAGAAGTCTATTTAATAGAAGAACCGATGGCAGCAGCAATAGGAGCTGGAATGCCAGTTAGTGAGGCTACTGGATCAATGGTACTTGATGTTGGTGGTGGAACTACAGAAGTAGGAATTTTATCTTTAAATGGTATTGTATATTCAGAATCTATTCGTACTGGTGGAGACCGTTTTGATGAGGCTATCATAAGTTATATTCGTAGGCATTACAGTACATTAATAGGGGAAGCAACTGCCGAACGAGTTAAACATGAAATTGGTTCAGCTTATGCTGGAAAAGAATTACTTGAAACTCATGTTAGAGGACGGAATTTAGCGGAAGGTATTCCACGTAGTTTAAAAATAAATAGCAAAGAAGTATTAGAAGCATTACAAGAGCCATTGGCTAGTATTGTTAGTACAGTTAAAAGTGCTTTAGAAAAAATTCCGCCAGAGCTTGGTTCTGATGTTGCTGAAAAAGGCATTGTATTAACTGGTGGTGGAGCATTACTATCTGAATTCGACAGATTATTAATGGAAGAAACTGGATTACCAGTGATTATTGCTGATGACCCATTAACATGTGTAGCCCGTGGTGGTGGTAAAGCCTTAGAAATGATAGAAGAACACGGCCCTGGAGTATTTGCACTAGAAACTAATTAATGATACCTTCAGTTATAAATGGACGATCTTTGGTGTTAAAGATGATAATATTTGTATTATTATCAATTGCTTTAATGATAACGGATGTTCGCTTCGGTTATTTAACTACAGTACGCACCTATTTACTAGGAGTAGTATATCCACTCCAATATTTGGTTGATATGCCTATTAAAGTTGGTCAATGGCTGTCAGAAAGTGCTAATAATAGAAATCAATTATTGAATGAAAATACTAAATTGCGTACGGAAAATTTGCAGTTACAAGTTGCATTGCAGAAGTTTGAACATTTAAAAAATGAAAACAAAAGATTACGTTATTTATTAGATTCCTCTAAAGAAGTTGGAGAACGAGTTCAAGTTGCCGAAGTATTAGCTGTTGACTTAGAACAATCTAAGCGTAATATATTGATTAATAAAGGTAAAGATAGCAACGTATTTATCAACCAGCCAGTGATAGATGCAAAAGGAGTGATGGGACAAATCACCCAAATTGGATTATTTTCTAGTGTGGTGATGTTAATTACTGATCCAGAACATGAATTACCAGTACAAGTAGTAAGAACTGGATTACGAACCATTGCTAAAGGTATGGGAACTTTAAACCGATTATCATTATTATATTTATCTAACACTGGATTAAATACAGGAATTAAAGTAGGTGATTTAATCGTTACATCTGGCATAGGCCAAAAATTTCCCAAAGGATACCCAGTAGGTACAGTTATAGAAGTAACTCCAGATATAGGCAAACCTTATGCACAAGTTCATGCCCTACCAAGGGCAATTTTAGAACGCAACCGTGAAGTTTTATTAGTATGGAAAAAATGATGCACCTTATTCACTGGGTTTCTGGACAATGAATTTAGTATTACGTCCTCATGGTACTTGGATTATTGTACTAAGTTTTATTTTTAGTTTTATGTTAAGCATAATGCCATTACCGATTTGGGCCAGTGCATGGCGACCTGACTGGATAGCAATGGTTTTAATATATTGGTGTATAGCTATTCCCCACCGAACTGGAGTTGCTACTGGTTGGTCAGTTGGAATTATCCATGATGTATTAAACAATACTTTATTAGGTCAACATGCGTTGAGCCTATGTATAATTGCCTACATCAGTGTCAAATTACATCTACGCATTCGTTTATTCTCGAGATTACAACAAGCAATTAGTATTTTTGGATTAATAATAATTAATCAATCACTAAGTATATGGATATATAATATTTTTACTAATTTCCAAATAGATTGGTCTGTTATATTTTCCGCTATTAGCAGTATGATATTATGGCCTTGGTTATTTGTAATTTTGCGTGATATGCGACGTAGCCACAGAGTTTTTTAAGCTATATCATGCCAGTTTTTATTCTTAAAGATTCTGCTCGGGAAAATAAAATTTTCTATAATCGGGTAGTGATTGCTTGGTTATTAATGTTACTAGGTTTGTTTATCATAGTGGCACGTCTAATTTTTTTACAAGTGGCTGAATATGAACATTATGATACTTTATCTGAAAAAAATCGGATTAAAATTCTACCATTGCCTCCAACTAGAGGGTTAATCTATGATCGTAATGGAGTATTACTTGCAGATAATCGAGTTTCTTATAGTTTAGAAATTATTCCAGAAAAAGTTAAAGACCTTGATTTTACTCTGGCAGAATTAAGCAAAATTATCACTATAGAACAAGATGATATTGATCGTTTTAAAAAGCAATTACGCAAATTTCATAGTTCAAAAGGAATTCCCCTACGTTATCGATTGACCGAAGAAGAAATGGCACGTTTCTCAGTACAAAGTCATCGGTTTCCAGATATTAATATTACTGGTAATCTAAGTCGTTATTATCCACTTGGAGCTACTGGAGTTCATGCCATTGGTTATGTTGGTAGAATCAATGAACAAGAACTAAAAAATATTGATAAATCTGAATATTCAGGTAGTAATTATATCGGTAAAGTAGGTATCGAAAAATACTATGAAAAAGAATTACACGGTACTACTGGGTTTCAACATGCAGAAACTAATGTGCAAGGTCGTATAGTCCGTATTTTAGAACGTAGCCCTCCAATACCAGGTAAAAACCTTTACCTTAATATAGATATTACCTTACAAAAATATGCTGAAAGTTTAGTTGCCAAAGAAAGAGCAGCAATAGTTGCGATTGAACCAGCTAGTGGTGGAGTTTTAGCCTTGGTAAGCATGCCTTATTATGATCCCAATCTATTTGTAAATGGAATTGATTTTAAAACCTACAATGGCTTACGTGATTCTCCGCATCGACCACTTATCAATCGGGCAATTCGTGGGCAGTATCCTCCTGGTTCTACCATCAAACCATTTGTCGGATTAGCTGGTTTAGAATATGGAGTTAGAGGTCAACACAGTCGTACTTGGTGTCGGGGTTGGTTTAGTCTAAAAGGACAGAAACATCGTTATCGTGACTGGAAAAAAGTTGGTCATGGTAGTGTGAATTTTTATCAAGCTTTAGAACAATCTTGTGATGTATATTTTTATTCATTAGCTCATGACCTTGGTATGGAACGTTTACATAAATTCATGACCCGCTTTAGTTTTGGTAAGCGAACTGGGATAGATGTAACTGGTGAAGTAAGTGGCCTAATGCCATCTAAAGAATGGAAACGCCGAGTATTAGGTAAACTTTGGTATCCAGGTGAAACTATTATTGCTGGTATTGGTCAAGGCTTTATGTTGGCTACTCCATTACAACTTGCTGTTGCCACTGCTACTTTGAGTAATCGTGGCCAATTTAAACAGCCAAGAGTAGTATTTGCGATGGATGATGCCAAATTTAATGAAATGAATGTAGTACCACCGACTAATAAAGAAACTGTCACTCTTAAAAATAATGCTTATTGGAATATTGCCATTGGTGGCATGAAAGCAGTAGTTCATGGTCGTAGAGGCACAGCTCGTAAAATTGGTAAAAAATCTAGTTATCGCTTTGCTGGTAAAACTGGTACTGCTCAAGTGATAAAAATTAAGCAATCTGAAAGTTACAATGCGAAAAAATTAGCGAAAAAATTTCATGACCATGCTTTATTTGTAGCCTTTGCCCCATTAAAAAATCCCCGTATAGCTATAGCTATAATTGTAGAAAATGGTGGTGGTGGTAGTAAAACAGCAGCTCCAATTGCCAAAAAAATCCTAGATTACTATCTATTGCAAGATTCCGAAATTAAGGATAAATGATTATATCATTGTCACAAATATTTAATAAGCGTGCAGGTTTAAAAAATAAATAGATTTATGTTAGCCATTGAATTTAAAAAAGTTTGTAAATATTATAATTATAAACAAGTACTTAATGATATTAATTTAAAAATATTCTCTGGTGAGTTTTTTGGTTTAGTGGGAGTTAACGGAGCTGGCAAAACTACAATGTTAAAAAGTTTGTTAGATTTATGTGAAATAGAGCAAGGAAATATTAATTTATTTGCTGTGCAACATACTGATCATAATGCTCGTTCTAAATTAGCTTTTTTACCAGAACAATTTGTACCTCCTTATTATTTAACTGGTCAAAGGTTTTTAATCTATATGGCTGAATTATATAATTATAAATATGATTCTGAACAGGTTCAAGTAATCTGTGAATTACTAGATTTACCAACTTCAGTTCTTAGACAACCAGTACGTGATTACTCTAAAGGTATGGCTCAAAAACTTGGTTTAACAGCATGTTTATTAGCTAATAAGCAACTATTAGTTTTAGATGAACCAATGGCTGGCTTAGACCCTAAAGCTAGAGCTTACCTTAAAAAACGCTTATTAGACCTGAAAACTAAAGGCACTACAATGTTTTTTAGTACCCATTTATTAGCAGATGTTGAAGCATTATGTGATCGAATGGCCATTTTACATGAAGGTAAGTTACAATTTGTTGGTACTCCAACTGAATGCTGTACTATATTTTCTGCTTCCAATCTTGAACAAGCTTATTTAAACTGCATTGAAAACTAATCTAACTCAATGGCTTAATTGGCAAAGCTCACTGCATCATAGCAAAATAGAATTAGGTTTAAATCGAGTTCGTACCGTTGCCGAACGCTTAAATTTACTAACTCCAAATTTTCCTATTGTTATTGTTGCTGGAACTAACGGTAAAGGCTCTAGTGTCACCTTACTTGATGCCATGTTAACCGCTAATAATATGCGAGTTGGCCGTTATACCTCTCCTCATTTATTACATTATAATGAACGAATTTGTATTGCAGGAACTGAAGCTAGTGATACTCAAATATGTCAAGCTTTCACTACCATTGAAGCAGTTAGAGCGGAAATTTCGTTAACTTTTTTCGAGTTTGCCACTTTAGCAGCTATGGTATTGTTTCAACAGAATAAAGTTGATATTGCAATCCTTGAAGTAGGATTAGGAGGCAGATTAGATGCTGTCAATATTTTTGATGCTGATGTGGCATTAATAACAACTATAGACATAGATCATAGTGACTGGTTAGGAGATAATAGGGAAGCTATTGGATTTGAGAAGGCCGGAATCCTTAGAGCTAAAAAACCAGCAGTTTGTAGTGATCCAAATCCTCCACAAAGTATAATTCAACATGCTAAACAGCTTGCTACAGAATTATATTGCATACAAAGTGATTTTACTTATCAGAAAACAAAAGATGGCTGGACTTGGCAAACTGATAATAATTCTATCATAGATTTACCAAAACCTAATTTGCGTGGTGATTTTCAGCTTCAAAATGCGGCTGGAGTATTGATGGTATTAAAGCTTTTGCAATTGCCAATTATTCCAAATGGATTAACTAATGCCTATATTCCTGGTAGATTTCAGATTTTATCAGGAGCAGTAACTCATATATTGGATGTAGCTCATAATCCTATAGGAGCAAAAGTTTTAAGTACAACACTACAACAATATCCTAGTAAAGGTAAAACCTATATCATATTAGGAATGTTAGAGAAAAAAGATATTGCTAGTTTTATTAACATAATGCAAGATAGTAGCACTGATTGGCATATTGCACCTTTAAATACTCCAAATACTGCTACAACTCAACGTTTGACTGATAATCTACTAATCACTGATAACAACAATATAATTACATACTCGTCTATAACAAAAGCTTATAATAATGTACTTTCTATAGCTAAAGATGGCGATCGGATTTTAATAACTGGGTCTTTTTATACAGTTGCTGAAGTATTGAGTGCAATTAAATGGGAATCTAAATAATATCTATTAAATCTAATGAAAATTAACGAATATAATAAACTTCCAAAACGTGGTCGCCGAATTCATTTTATCGGTATTGGTGGAGTTGGTATGTGTGGGATTGCTGAAGTAATGCACCGTATTGGCTACGCAATTTCCGGTTCAGATTTACATAGTGGTAAAATGACTCAGCATCTAGCTGATTTAGGAATAAAAATTAAGATTGGTCATGCAGCTGAACATGTACATGGTTGTGATGTCGTGGTAATTTCCAGTGCTGTAAAAGAAGACAATCCAGAAGTAAAAGCCGCCAGAGCTAAAAGAATTCCAGTAGTACCTAGAGCTGAAATGTTAGGTGAATTAATGCGTTTTCGCCAAGGCATCGCAATTGCTGGAACTCATGGTAAAACTACCACAACTAGTTTGATAGCTAGTATTTTAGCAGAAGGGAATTTAGATCCAACCTTTGTTATTGGAGGCAGATTAAGCAGTGCAGGAACTCATGCAGGTTTAGGCTATGGTGAATATTTAGTTGCCGAAGCTGATGAAAGTGATGCTTCTTTTTTATATTTGAAACCAGTAATGGCAGTAGTAACCAATATTGACGCAGATCATATTAGAACTTATGATAATGATTTTAATAAGTTACAGCAAACTTTTATTGAATTTTTAAGCCAATTACCTTTTTATGGTTTAGCAGTATTGTGTATTGATAACCCTGTGATAGCTAATCTATTGCCTCGTTTAACTAAGCCAATGATAACTTATGGATTATCAGAACAAGCCGATATTCGAGCAACTGATATTAAATATCAACAAGGTAAAACCATTTTTAAAGTATTACGAGGCCAAAACCACTGGTTAGATATAACTCTGAACTTACCTGGCAAATATAATGTACATAACGCATTGGCTGCTATTGCTATAGCTCGTGAAGCAGGAGTGTCTGATCTAGCGATTAGTAAAGCTTTAAGTGAATTTAGTGGGATTGATCGACGGTTTCAAATGCAAACCATAAAAATTCCTCAAGGAGAAATCTTACATATTGATGATTATGGCCATCATCCAGAAGAGATTGCAGCAGTGTTAAATGCAATAAAAAATGGTTGGCCAGAAAGACGTTTGATTGTAGCTTTCCAACCACATCGTTACACTCGTACTCAAGATTTATTTAACGAATTTGTCCAAGTATTGTCTGAAATTAAAATTCTATTATTATTAGAGATTTATTCAGCTGGCGAAGCTCCAATTGCTGGAATAACTGGTACAGATTTATGTAAAGCAATCAACAATAATATAAAATTGCTATCTGATCCAACAAATTTACCAGAGATTGTTGCTCCAATGTTACAAGATAAGGATATTTTACTTACTTTAGGTGCGGGGAATATTGGGGTAGTTGCTGCTACTTTAGCTGATAAATTATAAATATTAACTTAATAGAAAAGGCAATCAAAACTGATTGCCCATTAAGTTATTAGCTGGATCGTTTTTTCTCACAATCTTCAATCAAAACATCCAACAGTTTTACAGAAGTTTTTGCTTCTTCTTTTATTTCATTTAAAAAATCTATTTCACTTTTTGAAATATTACCATCCGCAAATAATGCTGTTCTAAGAATATCAACTTCACGTTCACTAATATGTTTATCTGCCAAAGCAAAAGCTTTTGCTACTTTACGCCATTCAGCCATTGGTTGCTCCTGTTTAATTATAAAATATGGAAATGTAACAATATCATATTAAATTAAAGAATACAATTTAGCATTCATAATTAAGAATTGTTATTAACAAATCTGACCGATTTATCAGACCGATCAGATATAGTTTTAACTCAATAAATATTTAAGGTTTATTAACATCTAAATGTACATCTCCAATATCTTCATGCAAAGCTATAACTTCTTTATTTGGCACTGTAGATAATTCCATCTTATAAGCTAAGAACCACATCATAAATACACCAATAACCCACCACAATATCTGCCAAGCCCAAATAGAAGGCATGCCGAGGAACCAAGTGGAAACATCGTTAGGATTACCAAATATCCAGTTACCAATTACCGCACCAGGACCAATTCCAAAGAAGAACCATACTAAAGTAATAATCCATGCTATAGGTATCAAGCCTCGCTTAGAATCAGGTAGAGAAGCATGTTCTCGTAAGAAAGTATGGAAAGTCAAACGATGTTCAAAATCTTCTTTATTTTGTGTCAAAGCCGATATAATAATAGCTAAACTCAAATTAAATAATATCCCCCAACCAGCCGAGTGAATAGTCAAAGGCCAGCGTCCCCATAATGGGTCGATACCAATTAAAGCAAATACTTGAGCTCCAATTGCTTCAGTCATAGTAACAGCAATCAGTCCAGCAATTAAACCAACAACTATTCCTTGCCGAGTTAAAAATGGCCACCAACAAACAGCGATCAAAGCTGGCCACATTTGGAATCCATATGCAACCGCAAGTCCACCTAATAATACCAACGCATCTTTAGCAGTAGTAGCAACGGCTAATGCAGCTAATACGATAAGCACTACGCCTACTCGACCAAAGAATTTTTGTTGGCCATGAGTTGCTTGAGGCATGATATAGCGTTTTAAAATATCTCGGGTTAACATACCGCCAGCAGTTGACATATAAGCAGCTCCGGTAGATTGCATAGCAGCTAATGCACAGACTGATAATATACCAACTAACCAAGGAGCAGAATCAGATATTAAATGAATTAATTGTGGTACTAGCATACCCTGTTTACCAGTAGAATCCATTAAATCTATCCCACCTAAACCAGCTCCCATCACATTATTAACTAAATCGGGATATGCAGCTAAAAATTTAAGGTCAGCTCCTAAAAAATGAGCTCCCAAACCTTGCATGGCGGTAAATACAAATAGAATAAAACCAATCACGAATGAAGAAGCCCAAACTTGTTGTGGTGCAAAAGGCTTAGGACTACTGTTAGCAAAGGCCCACATAGAGAAAGCTGGGGCAGATTGAATGCCCATCAAAGCAAACATATAGGTTAGAACCATAATACCAGTCCATGCTCCACCAATAGCACTTGGCCCATTGCTAACAAATTGAATTACTCCGGGAATTGCAATATAATGGCTATAACCCTCGGGAGTTCGGATAGTGTCCATTTGAGATAATGCGGCAATACCATCATTCAAATTGCTCCAACCACCAACATAATAAACTGCAATAATACCAATCGCTACGATACCAAGAGCCAGCAATATAGCCTGCAAAGTATCCACATAAGCTACTGCTCTTAAACCACCAGAAGCTACATAAATAATTACTACCGCAGATAACATCCACATCCCGACATTAACATCTAACATGTTGTCTGTTAATACATTAAATAGGAAACCTGAAGCTCGCAATTGTACGCCTAAATATGGTACGGAAAATACTAACGCTACTAATACCACTAAAATACGAACGGCATCGGATTTGAAATAAGTCGCTAACATTTCACCTGGAGTAATAAACCCAAATCGCTTACCAAGCATCCATTGACGTTTTAAGAAAATAACTCCAGTAAATGGAATAGTGATTGCGTAAAAAGATGCGTAAGCATATTGAAACCCATCACGATATAGTAACCCTGGATGTCCCATAAAAGTCCAACCAGAGAAAGATGTTGCAGTCGCTGCTAATACAAATACCCACAACGAAATAGAACGGCCAGCAATAAAATAGTCACTGGCAGTCTTAGCTGACATTGCACCTTTGATACCCCAAAAGATACAATATGACCAATACAATCCTACAAAAACAAATAACCAAATAATTTTTGGATCCATGTCCATATAATTATCTCCGATAAAATCATAAAATATAAGATATGATTAAATTTAAGTGAAAACTCATAAAAAACAATTTAATAGTTAATGCTCAATAATTTTTGTTGCATGCCTAAACTGTAAGCAAAATACACATCAATATTATCACATATTATTATTTTATAGTAACGAAAAGCAATAATTTTGTATTAGGTGTAATAACAGTCTTAGTGGGTGATTTAGCTAATAAGCTATAGATAATTTATAAAAAAACTCAATATTCCACTTGTAGATAGCTGTTATGTATTGGCTTATTTAGTATCTAAAATCTAACTGGAATTATCTAAAACACTATACATAGCATTTAAGACATTTATACCTTGTAAAAAAAATAATAGTGTTATTAATACAACATTTTCTTCGACCAAATCAGCAATAGAACATATGAACTAATGTGTTATAATTATGACCACGCAAAAGTCCGTATTGAATAAATAATCCTAATTAATCTTCAAACCCAATTCCACCCGGATCAATAATCTTGCCATCAATCCCAGTGTTGTCTCCCAATTCTCCATCTTTCAAAGTAAATTTAGCGGTAGCCACTTGTTTTCCATTAACTATTGTTGTAGCAAAAACTACATTTGGTAAGGTATACCAAGTTAAAGTACTTAAATCATCTGGAACTAATGGACCAAATTTTTTATAAACTGGTTTGGTTCTGAATCGGGACATGCCGTGAAAGTACATGGTTATATTGACTTTTGGACATTGTATTTCATAGTAAACAATTCCTTGTGGAAAGGTATATCCTTCACTCTCAAATACCTGTTCTTGTTCAGTATGAGCGGAGGCTATTTTGATAGGGCAACCAATATGACTAGCTATGGTTATATATTCACCAGTTATTGCATCTGGAATTGTGATCACATAAATCTGCTTGTTATCTAAAATTCCATCACCATTGCCATCTATCACTAGTTCGTTTGAGGATTCTGGTGGAATATCGGTTGAGGTATCTGTATCTACTGGAATATACACTGGTTTATCAACTATAACTTCAGTTGGAACATTAGTGTTATCAACAGGAATAATTGGTTCTTCAATCAGTGGAATATCAGATTCAAAAGTAGCTATACAAGTTTTATCTTGGTGTAATCTAACTGAACCCTCTGCATCACAGTCTCCAGTCCAGCCAGTAAAAGACCAATCGGTATCTGGGGTTGCGGTTAAGGAAACTTCAGTTTGGTCGGCAAAATCATATTCACAATCAGTACCGCAATTCATACCATAGTCAGAAATTATTGTTCCATTGCCATTTTTTTCTATTGTGAGTTTATGATATACAGTTGGAGAGGTTATAATTGGACAGGCTTGAGTGGTATCACTAATTGTTATAATAGCTGAATCATTAGAACCGTCTGTTGTTATCACAGAATAATTGTAAGTTTTGTTACAAGTTAATTCTGTGTCATTATAACTAGTTTCATCAGCAGAAGTAGTGGTTATTGGAACACCATTACGCTCAATTTTAAAACCAGTTTCAATTCCACTAATATCTGTCCATGATAAATTAATTTGTGTTTGAGAAATTACTGTTGCTATTAAATTAGTTGGAGCATTGAGTGTAGTAAAAGTTAGCTTATAATCCTCAACTTCACCATTGGTAACTAAACCAGTAGTAGTCATGGCAATATTGTCGGAATCATCAAGTCGGAAACGGGCAAATCTAGTATTTATTCCATCAATTGGTAAAACACCGCTTGGAATATCAAATGGAAGAGTTTGGGTTCCAACAGTGACTGCTAACATGTTAAAAACTTGTTCACCCGTATCAAGAAAATCATTGTTATTATTCCAATCAATCCAACCACTTAAATAACCATTGCCACCGGTAACAACAACTTGTATTGAACCTCCATTAGTTCCTTCTATCCAATTTATTGTGGGTACACTAATTCCGTCTTCATCATTCGTACCATTAATATTATCACTATCAGCATTTATACTTACTTGACCATCAGCTTCATCATCAATATTCGTACCGAAATAAATATTGCCAGTAAGTGGAATAGTATGTCTTGCACCGTCATTAGCTAACGTTGAGAGATTATAGACAACCGGTAAATCACCAAGGTCTATGGTGGTATTTAGCCACACACGATTGTATGTTCCGTCCCAACCATTTCCGACAAAAGCATCAAGATCACCATCACCATCAAGATCACCTAACTCCATCCTTAAACTTGAGTTGCTTCCAAGTGTTTGGCCATTATCTATAAATATACCAGAACCATTATTGACCCAAAGTCTATTACTGCCGTTATTAGCAACAAAAGCATCAAGATCGCCGTCACCATCAATATCTCCCATTGTAACATCATAACTTCCAGAAAAGCTTCCAAGACTTTGTCCGCTATTTGTGAACGTCCCAGAGCCATCATTAAGCCACACAATGTTATCGCTCCAATTGTTAGCAATAAAGGCATCAAGAGTGCCGTTACCATCTATATCACCCATTGCAACAGCATTACTACTAGAGTTTCCAAGATTTTGACCACTATTAGTAAAATTACCGAAACCATCATTAAACCATACACGATTTTTCCCAGTATTAGCAACAAAAGCATCTAGGTCGCCATCATCATCAATATCTCGAAGAGAGACACCTGTACTACTTGAATTTCCAAGATTTTGGCCACTATCAATAAAATTACCAGCACCATCATTCAACCATACTTTATTTTTTCCAAAATTAGAAATAAAAGCATCAAGATCGCCATCACCATCAACATCACCAAGTGTGACATTATAACTTAATGAGCTTCCAAGACTTTGGCCACTATCTGCAAAAATACCAGAACCATTATTGAACCACACACTGTTGCTTTCATTATTCCAATTAGCAACAAATGTATCAAGATCGCCATCACCATCAAGATCGCCCATAGCTAAATTTCTAGCATCCCAACTGCCTACACTTTGGCCAGTATCCGTTAATTGACTAGAACCATCATTGAGCCATACATTGCTATATCCTCCAGCACCAAAAGTATCAAGGTCACCATCGCCATCAACATCCCCTAATGCAACACCAAAATACCCAAAATTTACAAAATTCTGCCCACTATCTATAAAATTACTGGGTGAAAGAACAGGAGCTTGAACTGTGAATTGCCATGTTTGAGGAGTAGCTAAAATGGTAGTGTCAGTGGCTTTAATTGCAGTTGTTAGGGTGACAGTGATAGTTTCACCTTCTCTGAAATCGTTGGTAGGATTAAACATAACTGTATTAGTTGTTGTACTCAAACTACCATTAATTAACCCAGACAAAGACCCGGTAACGATAAAGCTATTGGTGTCAACTGTAGTAGCATCTACATTTTTTTCAAAGGTGACAACAATATCACTACTTTTAGCGGCATCTGTATCATTTTTGATAGGTGTGGGTGGGGTTGATGCAGAAATCAGTAAAGGTGGAATATTTAGCAATACTCTGTTTTGGCCAGAACCATAGCTATTTGCAATAAAAGCATCAAGATCACCATCACCATCTAAATCACCTAATTCAACATCAAAACTCCAATCATTTCCAGTACGATAGCCGCTATCCGTGAAAATACCAAAACCATCATTAAGCCACACTTGATTGCCTTGGTTATCACCATTAACGACAAAGACATCAAGATCACCATCACCATCAACATCACCAAGTGTAGCACCAGTACTCCAAAAAGATCCAAGATTTTGGCCACTATCTAAGAAAGAAGTACCCAAACCATTATTAAACCATAATCGGTTAAGTTTGTTATTAGTATTAGCAACAAAAGCATCAAGGTTGCCATCACCATCTAAATCACCCAAATTGACATCATAACTTTTATAAATTCCAACAGTCTGGCCAGTGTCAGTAAAAGTACCTGAACCATCATTAAATAATACGCGATCACTGTCTCCCAAATTAGAGATAAAGACATCAAGATCATAGTCACCATCTAAATCTCCCAATGCAATGCTTCTGCCTTTATACGAGCCAAGGCTTTGGATACTATCTGTAAACGTACCAGAACCACTATTTAACCAGACTCGGGTATCTTGGTTATGGGTTATGATAAAAGCATCAAGGTCTCCATCGCCATCCAGATCACCTAATGCAATACCACGATTCTTAGCATTCCCAACATTTTCGCCACTGTCCGTAAAATTACCAAAACCATTGTTTAACCACAGAATATTAGCTTGACCATTATTAGCAACAAATGCATCAAGATTACCATCACCATTTACATCACCTAATACGATATCCGAACTATCAGAATTTCCCAAATTTTGGCCACTATCAGTAAAAATACCTGAACCATTATTGAACCACACACGATTAGCTTGATTTTTATTAGCAATAAATGCGTCCAGATCACCATCACCATCCAGATCGCCTAACTTTACTTTCCTACTTTCAGAATTTCCAATACCTTGGCCACTATCTAGGAAATAACCGGGAGAAATAGTGGGAACTTGGACGATAAATTGCCAAGTTTGAGGAATAGCCATCGGTGTGCTACTGGCATTATTTTGGATGCCAGTTGTCAAGGTGATTGTTACTGTCTCACCAACCTTAAAATCTTCGGTGGGATTCAGAGTTATCTGACTTCCACTCACTACAAACGTTCCAGTATGAGGACCAGACAAAGAACTGGTTACAATAAAACTGCTACTCGTCACTGAAGCTGATTTGATATTCTCATTAAAATCGACAACGATATTATCATCTTTAAGGGCAGTCAGGGCATTAATCGCTGGTGTTTGATTGGTTACACTTGGTACTGCAACAGCAATAGTTGGACTCACACTTAATAAACCAGCCGCAATTAATCTTTTGATTGGATGCGGATATAGTGCTTGATAAATTGCAAAAGTTAATTTTCCTAAATCTTTTTTTATAAAATTCTTTTTTAAAAGCATTAACATTACTCCTTTGGTGGTACTGTAATCACCCGCCGAATTTCATCAGTTTTTAAACCTAATGCCATTGGACTTCGTACTCTGGGCAAAATTGCGACATCGTACAATTCACTAATTACTCCTTCAATCTGCAAGGAATGTACAATATCTCCACTATGCAAATCAATCACTTGCAAACCGCAACGAGCTTCAACTTGTTTATTTTTTAAATTATCATCCAACGCTAAGCCTGAAAATGTTTTTTCACGGGATTTAGATAAACCGACAATGGCAAAGTCCCCAATAAAAGCTAAACCCCGTAAATAACCAGGGCAGAATGTTACCGGTTCAAATCGGCCTTTATCTAAATCTACATAGCCAAAATAACCTGTACCAGAATTAAGCAACCACAGTTTACCTTGATAATAACGAGGAGAATGAGGCATGGATAAACCGCTCATAATAATTTCATTGCTGGGTATGTCAATGACAGTGCCGCTATTATACCGATGTTCCCGCCAACCTTCATAAATATCGGTTTGACTGACAGTGGTTACATAACGAATTTCACCATCACGCATCGCTAACCCATTCAAATGACAACGATCTTCACTAGCTAATTTAGAAATAAAAGGTGGTTTCCAAAGCGGTTTAAAACTATATTTTTCATGTACAGTTGCTAAACAACTAAATAAAGTGCTGACAAATACTAACCTTCCTGAATTATCAACAACCAAATCGTGAACATCAATATCTCCCGTTGTATAAGCCAATTGTGGAACATATAAACGATCATAACCTTTATAAAGTTGCTTGGGAAATAGACTATTTTCAAATCTCCAAATTTGATATAAACTGCTCAAATAAAGAGTATCAGGTGTGGCGTACAAACCCATACAACGATTAAAAAAACGTTCAAAAATTGATAATCGCTCTAGTGATTTAACACCAATCAAAAATAATCGTCCAGCCTGATAAGTTGTAAAAGCCAGACTCGCATTTTGTTCTATTAGCCATGAGATAAATTGACGAGAGCCGGTTAATTCAAATTTAGTATTCATATTATTTAGCATTGTTTTTTAGTGAGTTAAAAGCTATCCCACCCGGATCAACAATCTTGCCATCAACCCCAGTATTATCTCCCAATTCTCCATCTACGAGAGTGAATTTAGCCGTGGCTACTGATTTATCATTAATCGTTGTTATAGAAAAAATTACATTAGGCAATGTATACCAAGTTAAAGTACTTAAATCACTAGGAATTAATGGACCAAATTTTTTATAAACTGGTTTAGTTTTGAATCTAGACATACCGTGAAAGTAGATGGTTAAATTAACTTTTGGACATTGCAATTCATAATAAACGATTCCTTGTGGAAAGCTATAACCTTCAGTTTCAAATGACTGCTCTCCTTCAGTATGAGCGGAAGCTATTTTGATAGGGCAACCAATGTGACTGGCTATCGTAATATATTCTCCGGTAATAGCATCTGGAATTGTGATTACATAAATTTGTTCATTATCTAAAATACCATCACCATTGCCGTCTATCGCTAGTTCATTGGAATTTGAAATATCGGTTGAATCTTTGGTATTTGCTGGAATATCCACTTTAATATTATTATCAACTGAAATTTCTATTGGTTTGCCATCAGTTGGAACAACCTTTGGAAGGTCAGCTGGTTTATCAACTATTGGAGTTTCAATTGGTTGAATGTTAGATTCAAAAGTAGCGATACAGATTTTATCTTGATTGATTCTTACCAAGCCCTCTGCATCACAGTCACCAGTCCAACCAGTAAAAGACCAATTTATATCTGGAGTTGTGGTTAAAGAAACTTCAGTTTGGTCGGGATAATCATACTCACAAACATTGCCACAATCAATGCCAGAATACTCAATAATAGTCCCATTACCAGTTTTTGCTACTGTAAGTTTATAATATACATTTGGAGAGTTGATAATTTGGCAAGCTTGGGTAGTTGCATTTGTGGTAATAGTGTTTGAATCACCAACATTATTAGTTGCTGTCACGGAATAACTGTATGTAGTATCACAGGATAAACCACTATTATTATAACTTGTAATATTGGCAGATGTGGTATTGATTAAACTACTATCTTTGGTTATTTTGAAACCAGTTTCATCATTACTATTATCTATCCAACTCAGATTAATTTTAGTTTGCGAAATAGCATAGGTAATTAAATCAGTTGGAGCCGCTGGTGGTGTTGGGC
>JQIA01000403.1_pt1 | contig 21523 bp, 18 predicted proteins | sample 811431 | NCBI WGS metagenome assembly JQIA01 (sample SAMN02998118, study PRJNA258478) | marine sediment metagenome | biome: marine; feature: seafloor; material: sediment; isolation source: oil-polluted sediment collected from 3 locations (0.5 km, 0.7 km and 0.9 km)... | place: USA: Gulf of Mexico ...
TTGCCGGTTTTGCCGGTTTTGCCGGTTTTGCCGGTTTTGCCGGTTAATGAATCGCTTCGCTCTGCCGATTTTATTTAACAGAGCCCAGCAATGCCGCAGCTGATACCTTAGTAGTTTAACACATTACACAGGAATTACATCATGACTGAAAAAATACATACCTATTGTTCCGGTCCGCTTTTCTGCCCTGAAGAAATCGGGGGCATGACAGCCATCGCCAACATTTTCGAAAAAGCCGGCTACAATACATTCCTGCCTCATCGGGATGGTGTAGAGCCCTATGTCCTGCCCATGGTCAACTCCCCTTTAAACATCAATATTCTGAATATCCGCGGGCTGATCGACAGAGCAATTTTTGCTCTCGATGTTTATCAGCTCATTGAAGTTTGTGATTTTTTTGTTTTCAATATGAATGGCCGCGTCCCGGATGAAGGCGGTGTTGCTGAAACCGCCATAGCCTATGCTGCAGGAAAACCGATCGTCCTCTATAAAAACGACAACCGGACAGCCTTCAACGGCAAAGACAACTCTATGGTCACCGGTCTCTCTTACGGACCGATCGTTTCAGACATCAACAGACTCCCGGCTGAAATGGAAAAAGTTGCAAAAAAACTCCAGAAAAAAGGGGCTTCGCCCTATCATGGTGACAACATTCCACCAGAGATGCAGAAAACACTCCGGTTTGGAAAAAGAGTTCATGACATTCTCAAACGACTACCTAATAAAAGCGAAAAATCATCTTCGGTTTTAATTGATGAAATCACAAAAATTTGTGAGGGAGATCAGGCGGAATGATGAATGAAGGGGCAGCATCAAAATTCGATATCCCGTAGTGGCCGGGCTTGCCCCGGCCAGAAAAGAAATCGTCAAAATACCAATACCTGTAGACATAGTATTCGACTACGTCGGAATCAAACAAACATCACACCCAATTGATATGAGCAAGCTTCATAAAACAGGTATAGCAGGTATCTCAGGTTGTGTCCCCCAACCGCTGCTACTGCCGCAGGCGGTTAGATAAACAGCACTCATTATAATAATGATGAATAACAACGGCCTTGTCATTGTATCTTTCCCTCCTTACCCGGGCATTTTATGAAATAGCTATATTATTGTACAATTGTAGAATGCAATTACGATCAAAGTATCAAATTAATATGTGCAATTTTTTAAAACTGACCTGTTTTGAACAGGGATATTATTATAGATCAGGAAAGCAAATGAAATGAGTTACACCTTGCCGAAAGTATGAATAAAATGCCCCCGTCGATTGACGGAGGCGTTTAAATTCAAGGCTATAATCCATGTTCAAACCGGACACCACTTATTGTATAAATTTAACTGCTTTCTCTGGTCCCGACGGAAAAGAGCTGATATCTAAAGAGAATTCCTGAAATTCCTTGTCATCTAAAAACCCGACAATCGATTGGCCAGCATCAAACAGATACTCCGTTGTACCGCATGCCGGAATTGTAATACCTGCATAAGAATAGTAATCATTTTCTTCCTTATTTGTATCACGGAATAACATGTAAATTTCCATGGTGCTATCGCCCGCTGCCGGACACTCTGTTGTATTGGTAATACTGAACGCAATGTATCCATTTACTGATACCATTTTGATTTCAATATTATTATATGAATAAAGCAGTGGAGAAGCATCCCATGAAAGTGACTCTAAGACACTGCCTGTGACCTCACCGTCAAATGTAAATGCCTTAACCTCATAAGTAGGAATACAGAATTCATAGTCAATCTCACTGTCAAAGGGCATACGCCTGACTGAATATGGATCAATACTATTCTCACTAAACCCACCATACCCGCCATACCCGTATGCAGCATATCCTGCAAAACCGCCATATCCTGCAAAACCGCCATACCCATGGGTCTCACCGTATGTCTCTGCTGCAAAAAGATCCCGGAGGTTTTTCTCTCCGTTAAAGAGATCCTTTAGCGTTACAGCATTTGGTTGATCTCCGATTGACGGACACCCGGGCAATAAGGTTTCAACCATAATTTTTGATCGCTCCTGAATAAATGCACACCCTTCAGTGCTGTCAATGACAATATTTTTAGCGGCAGGTTCATCATATACAAGCTTAATAGCTGCAGTATCAGGCTCTGCTGTATCAAACGCATCAAGGATAGACGATAGGGTTGTGCTATTTACAGCTCTAAGCAGTTCAAGTTCCAGCTCGGTTTCAAGCGTAAAAGCATTACCGTCATTTCGTAATTGTTTTTCAGCATCCGTGAGATCATCGTACAAATCCGTAACAGATTCTATAAGCAGACTTATCTCAGAAATTGTCGATTTAAATGCTGCAAGCCCACCACTATCTTCTTTAGCTGAAGCAATATATGTAAAAAGACTTGAGTTGTTTGGGTTTGCTATAAACTCATCCCTTTGACTATCACTGATTTTCTCCAGTGATCTGATATCAACAACAGTTGGATTTCCGTCTGCGTCGAGGAGGCCAGTCACATCCCAGTTACCAACAGTAAAGTCAAGCGTCTGCACATAAACACATACCGCCGTAACAGTCTTCGCGATTGCTCTCATGGCTTTTATATCAATCGTATCAATATCAATCGTTGAATATCCTGCCAGAGACATTGAAAACCCTGCACCTTCTGATGCTTCAAAATGTGTATCAACTTCATTTAACCGGCTTTCCAGGTCTGCAAAAAGCGGCAGTGTGGATTCATTTAGATTTATAGATAATGCTACCAGTGCTGCCTTAATATCGGTGTCACTAAGGGCCTGAAAATCAGTAAACAGATCAATTTCAAGGCCTGCAGTATTCAGGATTGATGTGATTGTGTCACTGTAATATATATCTGCAAGGGTTGCTAACGCGATATATAAATGTGCTTCAGGTGAGGTTTCAACAAATGTTTCCATATAGGCAATAAACTGAATACAATGGTCTTCTCTGACGTCGTCACTATTTGATTTATTTAAAATTTCAAGTAGAAGTTTTTTTGCCTCGGCAAGATCTCCGGTAGGGATAAAACCAACGCCGGCCCGCTCAATTGCCCCTGTTAATACATCCGGTACGGCTACCTCACCGGACTGGTTAAATTCGCTTGTTTCAACAAACGCCTTAAGCGCCTCATTGATGGCGGCTGCTGTCTTATCAAGCCTGTTATCTTCAAGGTCTTTCTTAAGATCAAGCAAAACTGACTCTATAGTCGCACCAGGAGTTGCGGCCATTTTGGAAAAGGCTGCAAGCATAAGACTGTATTGGATCTGAGCCGCTGTTGCACCTTCGCATGCTTTTGGATCAGTAATATCGACCGGCATTACAGACAGGATATCTGCATCTGGGCCTAAGAGCTGAGCAATTGTTTTGTTTGCATTTGCAATGATCTCCGGTGTGAAGCCTGCACCTCCGGCCTGTCCCTCAGCAAGACTTGTTGCAAGCTCAGTAAGCGGTGTTACGGCGGCGGTTACCTTTTCTGACGCATCCGGTATAACGGCTCTAAGCGTTATCACTAATTTAACTTTAGTCCCGGTTGCTTCATCAACATATTCTCCATCTTTAATCTCAAGAAGAACAGGTCCAGTATAGCCCCCAAGATCAAGAGCATATGTTCCGTCTGTAATGCTGGTTATTGAAGAGCCAATTGCCGGCTCAACCTTTATACCAGCTTCAAGTTTATAGGCTAAAACTGTTCCGCCAAGGATCGGACCTTTTGATGCAACGCCTGACACATCACCATTTATTGCTGGTGATTCAGGTGGCGTTGTGCCCCCTCCGCTACTGCCACCACAGGCGGTTAGATAAACAGCACTCATTAGAATAATCGTAAATAGCAACAGTCTTTTCATTGATTTTTCTCCTTCTTGTTCGATGTATTTTTTAGGAACAACTATTTTATTGTACAAATGTAGAATGCAACTAATACCAATTACTCAAAAATTGTCAAGTCAAGAAATTTACATGGTGGGAGAATATTGTTAGTTAATATTTTGATTTTTTAAGAATATTATTACTTTTACACCCTATCAGCATTTTACAAATATTGGCTAATCATAAAATATCTGTTAATAGAGAATAGCCTGGATGATCAACATTCAGATAAATGACGCATTTTTAACATATCAACACCATCATGACTGGATTTATATGACGAAAAAAAGCCAAGCATTCTGTTTAGTATTACTCCTGATTATTTCAGCTTTTCTAATATTTGGATTGACGGGCCTGAGCAGACTTAAAAAAACAACGTCAATGCGGAACAATGGTAAACCATCAATTCCCCATCAAAGATTCCTTAAGAATGGACCCTATGGCAAGAAAGTAAATTTCACTGAGCAAAAAGGGGACTTTGTATTAAATTACAAAGCAGATGAGATCTACTTCGTTAAAACAAAAACAAAATTTTTCACGACGTCGTTATTAAAAAAACTTGTTGCCAAAGAATTAACGGTTTCGTTGTATAAAAATGAAAAGAGACTCCTTTCATTTTATAAAAAAAAAGTAAAAATTCCTGTTGGGGTAAAGACTATTTCAATAAAAAAACCCGAAATGCAATTCCCAATATTCTCTATCCAACCTGAAAAAATTACAATTAGCAGGTCTGCAAACAGGGTTACATTCGTAATTGATGGCAAAAAGAAGGCATGTGATTTAACAACAACGACGATTGAAGATTTTATGGCATCCTACATTCCAGACACCCGAAAACTTTAGTGCCAAAGAGATATTAAAACTTAACCCCAAATATATTTCTTTCACTTAAGTCCAAAATGTTTAGCCTTGCCGGAATTTCCCCTGATGGGTATCCCTCTCATCCAGAATCCCTTTGATCAGATTGGTCGTATTCGTCTTCTTCAGCGGCCAGTGTGGTGCAACGAGTTCATCCGGGTGCGGGTCACCCGTAATTCGCTGGATCACCATCTCCGGCGGCAGCAATTCCAGATAGTCACAGACAAGTTCTGCGTACTCCTGCTGCTCAAGGCATCGATACTTCCCGTCAAGATACATTTTTTCAAGAGTGGTCTCTTTCGACACATAGAGAAGGTGAATCTTAACGCCATCAACCCCCATATCCCCAAGGACTTTTGCGCTTTCAAGCATCATTTCTCTTGTCTCACCGGGCAGCCCGAGAATAATATGGGCGCAGACCTTCATGTTTCGCTGCTGAGTGCCTTTAAGGGCTTTTTCAAAACTGGCAAAATCGTGACCTCTGTTGATCAGTTCGAGGGTTGAATCATGAATACTTTGAAGGCCATACTCGACCCAGATAAGTTTTTTTTCAGCATACCCCCCCAGAAGATCAAGAACAGGTTCTTCAACGCAATCGGGACGGGTTCCGATGGAAAGTGCCACCACATCATCAAAAGATAAAGCCTCATCATAAACGGCTCTAAGCGTTTCCAAAGGACCATAGGTATTTGTAAAGGCCTGAAAGTAGATCATAAACTTTTTTGCCTTATACCGCCGTGCCACCCCGGGCTTGCTCTGATTGATCTGCTCGGTAATTGACATACCCAGCGCATGGGCTCCGGTACCGGACCCCTTTGGGTTACAGTAAATACAGCCGTCTGTGGATAATTTGCCATCCCGGTTAGGGCAGGTAAATCCTGCATCAACAGTCAGTTTTTGAACGCGTTCTCCGAAGAGACTTCGAAGGTATGTATTTAAATCGTAATATCTTTTTGCCATTTCCACTTATCCGTTATTGACCTGCAGCTCATGCTTTAATATATTAAACGTTTGGCTGAACAGTTTAGCACTGGTTTTGTTTGAGTACAAGTTTTATCCGGCCAGACCGGATTGGAAAAACTGAGGGGTTTCAGGAGACATGTTTTATTACGGAAAAAAATACGATATCATTGTTGTCGGTGCGGGACATGCAGGATGTGAAGCAGCTCTTGCCTCTGCACGAATGGGATGCAGTGTACTGCTCCTTATGATCGACCTTGATAAAACAGCTGCAATGCCATGCAGCCCATCTATTGGTGGCACGGCAAAAGGCCAGCTGGTAAGAGAGATAGATGCCCTGGGTGGTGAAATGGCAAAAGTCTCTGATAAATCAACAATTCAATACAAAACCCTCAACACGAGAAAAGGCCCGGCAGTCCACTCAACCCGAACCCAGAATGATAAAAGTAAGTATCACCTGGCAATGAAATATGTCATAGAAAACCAGGAGAACCTCGACCTCAAACAGACACTGGTTGAAAGACTGATTATTGAAGATAATAGAGTCACTGGTGTTGTCGATTTTACCGGTTACGGGTTTCAGGCAGATAAAATCATCCTGACAACCGGTACCTTTTTAAGTGGCCTGATTCATATTGGTGAAAGTACCTTTAAAGCAGGACGCGCCGGTGAATTTGCATCCTATGGACTTGCGGCTCACTTAAAAGAGCTCGGCTTTGATCTTGGGCGGCTGAAAACAGGGACACCGCCAAGGCTCGACAAGCGAACCATTGACTATTCGAAGTTTCGAATGCATGGTGCAGATGAAGAACCAAAACCGTTTTCTTTTTCATCAGAGTCAATAACGGTCCACAATCTGCCCAGCTACATGGGCCATACAAATAAACGAACCAGACAACTTGTTATTGATAATATTGACCGGTCGCCCCTTTACTGCGGGACAATCAAAGGAACGTCGGCAAGATACTGCCCCTCATTTGAGGATAAGGCGATAAAATTTCCAGACAGGGATTCCCACCATGTTATACTGCAGCCTGAGGGTATTAATACCAATGAGGTCTATGCCAGCGGATTTGGCAACAGCCTCCCCATGGATATTCAGATCCAGCTTGTCAGAACAGTCGAAGGCCTGGAAGAAGCCGAAATAATGAGACCCGGATATGCGATCGAATATGATTATATATTCCCGACACAGCTAAAACCAACCCTTGAGACAAAAACAATCGACGGCCTGTATATGGCGGGTCAGATCAATGGCACGTCCGGCTATGAAGAGGCTGCTGCACAGGGTATGTGGGCAGGTATTAACGCGGCCTGCGCGATTCAGAAAAAGCCACCCTTTATCCTTGACAGATCAGAAGCCTACATCGGTGTAATGATTGATGACCTCGTCACCCGGGGAACAACAGAACCCTACCGCATGTTTACATCAAGGGCAGAATACCGGTTGATGATGCGCGAAGATAATGCCGACCTCCGCCTGATTGAAAAGGGGCATGAGCTGGGTATCGTTTCCAAAGATACAGCCAATGATATTAAGGAGAGAAAAAAACTGATTGATGCTGAAATTGAAAGGATCAAAGGTATCGTTCTGGGACCGACTAAAGACGTCAATGCTTATATGGCAGAGAAAAACTCAACCCCGCTTAATAATGGCGTGCATCTTGATCAGATTTTAAAAAGAGCTGAAATGGACTATTCCGCTGTGGAGAGACTGGCAAAGCCGCCGGAAAAACTTGACCCGAAAGTATCCAAACAGGTAGAAATCCAGATCAAATATGAAGGGTACATTAAGAGGCAGCTTACGGAAATTGACAAATTTAAAAGCCTTGAGCGAATCAAAATCCCAGTGGGCTTTGATTATAGCAAAGCCCATGGTCTTTCAACAGAAATCACGGAGAAGCTGACAGCTATACAGCCCGTATCCCTTGGACAGGCCTCCAGAATTGATGGTATAACCCCTGCCGCAATTTCGGTATTAATGGTTGAACTGAAAAGATAATTTACCAACTAAAACTTGACACAAAAAACTGAAAACATTATTTTCGTTTGAATTTTTTTTGGTAAAACAATATATTTAACAAGCTGAATCGGTGTCTGAACGCTGATATAATTAGTATGGCAATAAGGAATTGGAAATGTCTAATACAGATTACTATAAAATTCTCGGTGTTGAAAAATCTGCATCCGATGACGAAATAAAGAAGAAATACAGAAAATTAGCCATGAAATATCATCCTGATAAAACCAAGGGTGACAAGGCTTCTGAAGAAAAATTTAAAAAAATGAGTGAAGCCTATGCTGTCCTCAGTGATTCTAAAAAAAGAAAAGAGTATGACACTTATGGATCAGCGGGATTTCAGCAGCGGTATTCCCAGGAAGATATTTTTAAGGGCTTTGACTTTGGTGATATTTTAAAGGAATTCGGTTTTGGGAATATGGGTGGTGGGCCCTCTTCCCGGCGTGGTGGGCATCACCAGCAGCCAGTCAAGGGCTCGGACCTTATCTACGAGCTACCATTAACCCTGCGGGAGATTTCAACAGGAACCACAAAAACAATTTCACTGAACCACTCAGGCCCAAACCAGCAGGTGAGTGTAAAAATACCCAAAGGCCTTATCGAAGGTAAAAAGATCAGACTTCCGGGCAAAGGCGAGGCAAGCAGATACGGCGGCCCGGCTGGTGACCTTTTCATAAAATCAAAAGTTTTGCCGGATAAAGATTTTTATGCAGATGAAAATGATCTTAATATTAACCGTGAGATTAAAATTTCAGAAGCATTAGCAGGTACATCGATCATTGTACCTACAATTGAAGAGAAAGATTTAAGTCTCAAAATACCCGCAGGCACCCAGCATAAAACGAAGATGAGGCTTCCAGGCCTTGGAATCCCGCACATAAAAGGGACAAAAAAGGGAGACTTGTTTGTCCATATCCATATACTAATACCAAAAGAAATGACCGATCAACAAAAAGCGATTGTTGAAAAAATGGCCGAAGAGGGCCTCTAATAACGTAAAATCATTGACAAGAAGCCATTTTCACGATACGGGCATAGGTAAAGTTTTTTTTATTGTTCCCCGGCAAATAAGGCGGCAATAAAAAAATAAAAACTATGCTTACAAAAATATTTGGAACAATAAAAAATGCCAGAATTAATTGAGGTTTTATCAGCAACCGAAATTGAAAAAAAAATATCCGATATTGCAAAAATTATATCAAAAGACTATAAGAGCTCAGATCTTGTGTTAATTGGGGCACTTAAAGGTGCGTTTATATTTCTTGCAGACCTTGCAAGAAGTTTAAGCATCCCCTCCCATATCGGGTTTGTCGGTGTCTCCAGTTATGGTTCAGAGACTGAATCATCCGGTGTCATAAAGGTGACAAAGGAACTTGACCTTTCAATTAAGGACAAAGACGTTATTATCGTTGAAGATATTGTAGATACAGGATTAACATTAGAATTTATAATTGACTATTTAAAAGGCCATGGCCCGAAATCAGTCAAAATTTGTACGTTAATCGATAAAAGTGAACGCCGAATGGTTGATGTTGATGTAGATTATGCCTGCCATAGAATCCCTGAAGGTTTTCTTGTAGGCTACGGTCTGGATCATGCAGAGGATTACAGAAATCTTCCGGCTATATATCATCTGAAATTAAACTAATGAGGGTGTAAAATGATCATTACCTGCGAGGAATGTGATTCCAGTTTTGTTCTGGATGACCGTTTATTAAAACCCAGTGGTTCAAAAGTAAGATGCACAAGCTGCAGAAATATATTTGTTGCATATCCCGGACAACCAGATCCCAAACCTCCGGCACCCGTTGTTAGAAAAAAGGTTTCCGCCAAAAAAACTATTAAGAAGAAAGAAACACCGGTTCAGGTCGCAGAGCTACCTATTGAACCATCGTCAGATGATCCTGATTTAACCAAAGCGGTTAATCAGATTGTTGAAGGCGAACTCGTTTTTTCAGATGAAGAACTTAACATTAAACCGGCACCAAAATCCAAGCCGGTAGTTGAAGAAGTACCGGATGAAATCCCGGCGATCGAAGTCGATGATGCTGAAGATGATGAAGAGATTCTTGATTTTTCAGATTTTGAACTCGATATGGAAGAGTCGGACCTGCCCGTTCAGAGCACTGATGATTTTACCGTTGTGGACGATGATGACGACCTGGATTTTTCTGATCTTGATGATGAACTATCGGCAGACCAGCAGGTCAATGCCGGCGATGAGCTTGATCTTCAGTTAGATGCAGAAGAGGAAAATCTCGACCTTGAACTCAGTTTCGATGATGACGGTGATCTCAATCTTGACATTGAAGAAGACATTGAGCCAGACCTGCCGGTAGATCCTGTTGAAAGTTTCGATGACGAACTCGATTTTTCTGACCTCGAGCTCGAACTGGATGATGACGCTGCTTCGCCACCGGAGATTGAAGAGCCGGGAACAGTTGACGATCTCCAATTCGACTTTGACCTTGAAGAAGATCCGGAAGAACCTGGCACTGTTGATGACCTTGATCTTGATTTAGATTTTGACAGTGGTGATGAACCGGAAACCTTAATGGTTGAAGATGAATTCGATTTTTCTGACCTTGAAGCTGAATTGGATGATAATACACAGGATGGCCCTGCGGAAATTGAAGATCTTGACCTGGATCTTGATCTGGATATGGACGAACCCGGAACCATGGCCCTGGATGATGACGACCTTGATTTATCAGACTTTGAACTCGATTTAGACTTAGACGAAGAGCCTCCTGCTGTTCCGGTAAACGATGAGCCAGAGCTTAGCTTTACTGAAGATGACAGCCCGATTGATGAGGAACTCGATTTTTCTGATCTAGCCGGCATGTTGGAGAATGACTTACCAGCTCAGGATACACCGTCAGCAGATGATGATGACCTGGATCTTGACCTGGATCTCGCACTTGATGATGACGGTGATCCGGAACTTGCGACTGAAGCACCGGCTCAGGCAAAAGCTGACGGTAATGAAGAGCTTGATTTTTCTGATCTTGAAAATATTCTGGACACGGTTGAATCTGAAGATACTCCGGGAATTAATAACAGACCGGATGAGGATATTGAACTGGAACTGGATCTCGATATGGACGATGGCCTGGATGATGATCTTGAACTGTCAGCTGATGATATCAATGATGATGAGAGTTTCGATTTTTCTGATGTTGAAGCCATGCTTGAAGCAGATGACAATCTGGATGAAGGTGAAGACCTGGAACTCGACTTTGATGATGCTGACGACGATCTTGCGGATATCGATTTTGGCGACGATGGCGATATGGATTTACAGCTGTCTATGGAGGATGATGAACTCGAAGATACGATTTCATTCGATGAAATAGGCACAAAAGAAAAAGTCGCCTCAGAAGATATCGATTCCGCCTCAATTGACAAAACAATGAGAGTCGCAAAAGATAAAAAGAAACCTAAAAAGGTTAAGCCGAAGAGAAGGGCAAGTGGCAAAGGCAAGCTTATTATTAAATTGTTCTTTCTAATCATCCTTCTTCTGGTAATTACCCTTGGTGTATTTTTATCGCGGGGGAAAATTGATAATGCAACGCAGTTCAAGTTGCCTGAAATTGCACCCGTTGAAGATCTGCGTAAGATTATTATTGATGCAGACATCCCATTTATAAGCGACTGGGTTCGGATCAAACCTAAAGATCCAAAAGGGATCAACGATCTCAGTGTTTCCAATATTACAAGTGACTATGTAACAAACGAGGTCATTGGCGCAGATATTTATGTTATTAAAGGCAAGATCCAAAATGGTTATGCTAATACCAGAAACTCACTCAGTCTGAAATGCAGTCTGAAAAATGCTGGTGGACAAATTATTAAATCCAAAATTTTTTATGCCGGTCATGACATTGAAGAATCAAAACTTAAAACTATAGACATTGATTCTCTCAACAGAATAATAAAAAAACGCCTTGGCACTGACAACACCAATGCCAAGGTTCGTCCGGGTCAGATATTGCCATTCACTGTTGTTTTTTCAGATATAACTGACGAAGTCACTGATTTTCTTGTTGAACCTGCCAGCTCATTTCAGGGTGCTGCAATGAAATAGTTACTGTAGAAAAAACCAATTATAAAAACCGCTGTTAAAAGAGTTTTACTCTGATTTAACAGCGGTTTTTTATTTTAAAACACCACCGTTCAAAATTTCGTTTTACATTTTGATCATTATATAATAATATTTTTTGTTTGTCTGTTGGCACAAGCGTCAGACAGTGTATCAACAATGGTGTAATATTAATAATAAGTTAGCGTATATACAAAAACGTAGTACCTACTAAAAAACAGGGGTTATTAACAATGGGGAACGAAAAGCCTGCCTATTATCAGGACATAACGAAATGTGTAGATGACCTTATTGATCATCTCGGAAACGAAATCATTCTTGCAATCCCGCTTGCAATGGGGAAACCAAACCATTTAGTAAACGAACTATATCGAAGAGCAAAGAATGACCCTTCGTTTCAGTTTACACTAATTACTGCAGTTACGCTTGAAAAACCGACTGCATCCAACGATCTTGAAAGAAGACTTCTGGAGCCCCTTGTTGAAAGGATCTGGGGAGGCTTTCCTGATTTTGAATACATACTCGACTTACGAAAAAACAATGTGCCGGACAACTTTAACCTGATTGAGTTTTATAACAAAACAGCCGGGTTCACAAATTGTAAGCATGCGAAACAAAATTATCTTGGTTCAAATTATACACACGCAATTCGCGATGCTCAGATTCAACGCTGTAATGCAATGGCTCAGCTTATCGCAAAAAAAGAAGAAAACGGTGAAATATTCTTCAGCATGGGGTCTAATCCGGATACAAACCTTGACGCTCTTCCGATTTTTAAAGCGGATCAGGCCGCTGGAAAAAAACGGGCCATTATTGGTCAGGTCAATAATAATATGCCGTTCATGAATGGCGGTGCAAAAGTTTCAGAAGAGTCATACGACTATATTATAGAAGGACCGGATTTTGACTTTAAACTCTTTGGCGCACCCAAAGAGTCGGTTAATACAACAGACTGGATGATTGGCCTTCATGCAAGTTCGCTTGTAAAAGATGACGGCACTCTTCAGGTCGGTATCGGCTCACTGGGTGATGCCATCGTTGCAGGGCTTCAGATGCGTCACACCCAGAATGCTGCCTATAAAAAGGTTATTAAAGAGAGTGGTATTGAGGATAAATACGGCAATCTTATCGAAAACATCGGCGGCACTGACGTCTTTGATAAAGGGCTTATCGGTTCAACAGAAATGTTTGTTGACAGCCTCATCGAACTCTTTGAAGCCGGTATTCTGAGAAGAAAAGTATACGAAAACTACGATCTTCAAACACTTCTCAATGACGGGGCGATAACTGAAGCAGTAACACCTGAGATGTTCAGAGTCCTGATCGACAAAGAGGTAATCGGACCGCTTGTAACACAAAAAATGTTCAATTTCCTTGTTGAATTCGGCATCCTTAAAGATGGCCTGACCTATGCAGCTTATATCATTAAAGACGGAACAACTGAATATTCAGGCGACCTTCGTGAAGAGACCAACATCACTGCAATCATCGATAACTGCCTCGGATCTCAGCTTAAAAAGGCTGTATCTATCTACGCTTGTTTCTTTATCGGACCGGAAAGATTTTATGAAAAACTGAGAAATCTTTCTGAAGAAGACAGAAACCTTATCGATATGCGCGGCGTTTCTTACGTAAACCATCTCTTCGGTGATGACATGTCCTTAAGAGCTGCACAGAGAAAGAACGGGCGTTTTATTAATGCCGCCCTCATGGCAATGATGAACGGTGCAACTGTTGCTGACGGTCTTGCAGGTAACAAAATTATCAGCGGCCCCGGAGGACAGTACAATTTTATCGCCATGGCGCATGAACTACCTGACGGAAGAGCAATCACCATGGTTCGAAGTACAAGAGGAACCGGTGCAAATGCTGTCTCAAACATCGTATGGGACTATGCCCACACCACAATCCCAAGGCATCTGAGAGATATTGTCGTAACAGAATATGGTATTGCTGATATGCGCGGTCAGAAGGATAAGGATGTAATGGCACAGCTAATCTGCATTGCAGATTCAAGGTTTCAGGACCAGCTCCTCGAAACAGCCAAAAATGCCGGCAGTATTCCTCCTGACTATGAAATTCCGTCTGAGTTCAGAAACAATACACCTGAAAGACTTGAACAGCTTCTTGTTCCTTATAAAAATGACGGTCACTTTCCAATGTTCCCGTTTGGAACTGATCTTACTGAAGAGGAAATATCCATAGGTCAGTCTTTAAAAGCATTTAAAAATGTAGCAGCAGAGAGCAAGCTCAAGGTTGCAGTAAAAATTGCAACGCTGTTCTTTGGACCTGTTCCTGAGAAAGCACAGCGCTATGTGGAGAGAATGCAGCTTGATAAACCTGCATCATTTAAAGAAAAGATGCTCCAGAAAGTCGTAATTCTCGCACTTAAGGAGAATGGTGTTATCTAAAACATCCGTATCAGAGTAATAACTAAAGGCCTGCTGTTTAACAGCAGGCCTTTTTTGTTTTTATACCGTTAATGTATCTTCTTCAAAATCGAGTGTGGCAAAATAATCGGCCATCGTCTCTTCACGTCGTATCATAGCAACATCGCCATTCTCTTTTAACAACAGTTCTTTTGGCCTCATCTTAGCGTTGTAGTTAAACCCCATAGCATGTCCGTGGGCGCCGGAATCATGGATCAAAAGCACATCCCCCTCATCAATTTCAGGAAGGCTTCTCTGGATAGCAAACTTATCATTATTTTCGCACAATGAACCAACCACGTCCACAACAATACTATCCGGCAGCGTCTCTTTACCGGGCACAGTAATATGATGATAAGCCCCGTAAAGTCCCGGCCGCATCAGAGATGACATGCAGGCATCAACGCCGATATAGGATCTGTAAATATCTTTACGATTTATGGCGGTAACGGCAAGAACACCGTGTGGTCCGGTCATAAACCTGCCACTTTCAAGATAGAGTTTCGGGCAATACCCGTACTCAACTTTAAATGCATCAAAAAGAGCTGTTATTTCGAGTCCCATGGCTTCAATATCAAGAACTTTATCATCCGGATTATAAGGGATACCCAACCCGCCGCCAATATTAACAAAGTCAAATTTTATATCGAGTTCCGCAGAAACCATTCTGACCATATCAAGTATCATTTTTGATGTTTCAACCATATAGGTGTAATTAAGCTCATTAGATGCCAGCATCGTATGCATACCAAAGCGTTTTGCACCTTTTTCCTTTGCAAGCCGGTATGCGTCAACAACCTGCTCATGACTGACGCCATATTTTGATTCAACAGGATTACCGATAATATCATTGCCCGTCCGCCTTAACCCCGGATTATATCTAAAACAGATAAGCTCAGGCATTTCCGGTACTTTTTCCAATAGCGTAATATCATCAAGGTTAAGAATACAGCCACCGTCAGCTGACGCTGCCTCAAAGTCCTCCGGACTGGTATTATTGGATGTAAACATAATATCTTCACCCGTTGCACCAATCTGCCGTGCAAGCGCCAATTCAGGAATCGAACTGCAGTCAAACCCAAAGCCCATATCATGCATTATTTTCATTATTGACGGGTTGGGGAGCGCCTTCACTGCGAAATATTCTCTGAATCCTAAAATATTTTTAAATGAGTCGATAAGGTGCTGCCCTGTTTCCCTGATACCTTTTTCATCGTACATATGAAAGGGAGTCCCGAAGTGCCCCCGGACATTATCCAGAAAAGATTTACTTAAACGATTTATATAATCTGCAGACATTGGCATTCTATTTTCTCCTGTTATTTACCCGGTTCATTGATAATAGCTAAATCCAAAGGGATTTGAGATGATTCTTTTAAGGTGGACAAAGCAACTGACGTTTCGGTTTTACTCACATACCTGATAAACGCAATTTTGGTTTCTATAAGATCATTCAGCTGAGCCATATCCGCCACCCGGACCTTTAATAAAAAACAGTCCTTTCCGGTAATGAAATGAATTTCCTGAATATCCGCCACCTCTGACAAAGCCTCCCCGACAGACGTTCTTTTAGAAGCATCCTCAAGAAAAACATGGATAAAACCTACAAGAGATCTGTTAAACCGGCCGGGATTTAAAATTACCTCGTAACCATCAATTATCCCTTGTTTTTCAAGCTTTCTTATTCGCTCAAGAACAGCCGAAGGTGCCATATTAACTTGTCTTGCGACCTCAACATTTGGAACTCTTGCTTTTTGCTGAAGAATTTTCAGTATTTGTAAACTTTTTTCGTCAATCATTCTCTTTGTCTCCATAGACAAAGAATATAATTCAGAATAAAGATCGTGTCAAGAATTTAACGCGGTTAATTTGATATACTCCAGAATATTGTTCTCTATAAACCGACTTATTCAGAATAATTAATGACATTCTCTGACGAATAGACATACATTCTTGATTTTGCCGCAGCCTCCAGAACGCCGACTTGACGGTCTACATAGTCAAACACTCTGGCCTTTTTACTGGTATCGCCCGGCCTGAGTATACGACCCAGATACTGGGTAAGCCGACCTGAAAATTTAATCGGATAGATCAGGAAAAGGGTTGAGAGTTTTGTTGAGTCAAAGCCTTCGCCTAAAAGCTGACTGGTTGCAATCAGAACTCTTATCCCGTCAGATTCAAGTCTTTCAAGGACCTCTTTCCGTTCTGAACTACCAAGGTCGCCGGTCAGGATATCAGCATCAATATTGTGATCAAGCTTTAACAGGGATCGTATTCGCTCACAATGCGCTTTGCGGTCTGAAAGAACAAGGCAGACACCACTTGAATCAACTGACTCTTTCGCAATATCTTCCGCAATAAGCGTATTCCGGGCATTATCCTCAGTCAATTCACTCATCACTTTCGAATAATACATAACAGGGTCAGTATTCGTAAAAAAGGGGGTTTCCCGAATAATAATTTCTGCACGTAGAATATCTCCGGAATTTACAAGATGCCGTTTATCTATTTCGTGTACAACATCACCAAGGTGCCAGAAAATAAGTTTAGAAAGCTTATCCCTGCGAAACGGGGTCGCAGAGAGGCCGGTCATGTAGTAGCAGTCAAATGCTTTTAATGCTTCAGTGAACGTCCTGCTAGGCGTTCTGTGACATTCATCAACAATAATGTTTCCAATATGAGGTGCTGTTTCAGCTGCTTTTTTATATAGGGTCTGGACCATGGCAACTGTAATTTTTTCACCTATACTGAATTTCCCACTGCCGATAAAACCGATTTCACTTTCAGGTATCCCTAAAAATGTTTCGATTCTGTTGATCCACTGTGATGCCAGGTCCTTAGTATGCACGACAATTAAGGCAGGTTGCTTTCGCTGTGCAATAATCGAAAGCATCATTACCGTCTTACCGGCACCGGTCGGTGCTGTTAAAACACCGAAATGTTTTTTTAAAACATCATCGCAGGCCACTTTTTGAAACGGCTTTAATTCACCACCGAAAGAAAATGATTTTTCACCCGGAGCATGCCTTCGATCATCTATGGTGAAGGCAATGTCGTTGTGATGACATTCATTAATAAGCTGCCTCATGTACCCGCGTGGTACCTCATACCCTTCAGAATTATCGGAAAAAAATTCAAGCATTTTCGGAACGCCCTTATTCCAACGCCCCTGCCTGTTATTTTCGATCCATTTCGGATTTTGAATCGTAAGCCTGCCGCTAAGCAGTTTTTTTAACGATTCAGAAATGTCCGGTATTGTAATCGTATTCTTCAGAATGATTCTCAATTTTAAAAAACCTTCTTTTTTCAGGTTATCGATCAGCTGTAATACTGAATATCTTCACCTGATTTATAATCGATAAAGTTTTTTTTTGCAATAAAATGGAAAATACATTAATATAAAGAATATTCATTCAATAAATACTTTTCCATCCCAACTCAGTTTGAAGTTGATACAGTAACTCAGGAACCACATTAATGAACTCTGAAAAAGAAACAATTCTTCTTGTTGACGATGAAGAGGCAATCCTTGATATCTCAACTGAATACCTTCTCCAGAAAGGCTACAATGTAATCACAGCGAGTAACGGCCATGAGGCTGTCGACATCCTGGAACGTGAAAACATTGCATGCTGTTTTACAGATATCCACATGCCTGAAATGGATGGCCTTGAACTTGCCGAACATATACAGAAGAAAGATATGACAATCCCTGTCGTTATTATGACAGGCAACCCTACCCTTGACAACACGATAAAAACGGTCAAAAACGGTGTCGTAGATTTCCTGATTAAACCAGTCAGCTTAGAACAGATGGGTATGTGTCTGCAAAGAGTTCTCAAGCAAAAAAAACTCTATATCGAAAACATTATGCTTCATCAGGAAATTGAAGGGAAAAAGAAAATTGAGGAGCTGAATAAGCAACTTATTGAAAAAGTGAGCGAATTAAATAATTTTAACAAAATCATGACCGACTTTGCCCGAATTTCATCCAGTCGGGAATTATTTGATGCAATTGTTGTTCTGGGCCGGGAGATTGTCAGTGCGGATTGTGCAAGATTCTATATTATCCCCAGTGATCACAGCCAGCCAAACCTGATAGCAGAAGCTCAGGATACCAGCGGTGAAAAAGATTTTTCAGACGACGCAACAGAGGCTCTTGTACTGGAAATTGCCCGCGACGGCCTTCCCTTGCTAATAACCGAAAACAGGGGCGAAAGCAGGAAATTGCCTGAAAATATAAAATCCGCAATGATTGTTCCAATGAAAATACGTGAAAAAACCTTCGGAGTTGTAACGGTATTTATTTATAACGGAAATTTGAAATTTGACGAACAATGCCTTTATCATATTAATTTCCTGGCACAAAAGGCAGCCGACACAGCCGAAAACATCGCTCTTTACGAAACCATTTCTGAAAACCTGTTCTCAACGTTAAGGGGCTTTGTTAAAGCTGTTGAAATGAAGGACGCCTATACCAAGGAGCATTCCAACAGAGTGGCTGAAATGTCAGTTATTCTTGCTAAAGAGCTCAATTGCAGTGAAGAGGAATTAAATATTATTGACCTGGCAGGAAGGCTTCACGACATTGGGAAAATTGGCATTGCGGACAACATATTACTTAAGCCGGATCGATTGACAGATGAAGAGTTTGAAATTATAAAGGAGCACCCGAATCTAGGAAGTTCAATAGTGGGCCAGCTTGGTTTATGGAGCCGTGAAACTGAAGTAATAAAACATCACCACGAGCGTTTTGACGGAAACGGCTACCCTGACCGTTTAAAAGGTTACGATATTCCTTTCCTTGCAAGAATACTGTCTGTTGCAGATGCATACGATGCAATGGCTTCCGACAGAGCTTACAGGCGAAAGATGGATCTTGCCAAAGTAACCCGGATAATCGAAGAAGGCTCCGGAAGCCAGTTTGACCCGGGCGTCGTCGATGTTTATATAAAATTGTATAATGAGGGGAAATGGCAATTCGATTAACCCCAACGGAATCAACGAAATTGTACTGGAACATTTGCGGTTTACACATCCAACGACAAATGATATAATCTGAAACAGTCAATCAATTAATATCAATAATTATCTGCCATTCAGATTGTTGACTGTAAATCAAACTCCTGTCGTTTACGATTAATTTATTGCTATCTTAAATATGAGAAACTCTATGACAAGACGTAATTTCAGGACATTTGTTTCAGGCGGCGCAGAAATATCCATCGTCGACCAAAAAAACGATTCCATCGCAGACTCAATTTCTTCAGGTTTTATTAGTCAATCCTCCGGGAATAAAGACATTGATGCCTTACTCGTTTCACTCTCCGGCATTTTTAAAAACCTTGATAACAAGATTGAATCGATCAAAGCGAGAATTGACGGTGAGCCTGATACAAATATAATCCTATCTGACTGCGAAACTATAAATATCAGCGGGAGCGGCGTCCTTTTAAAATCCGGTTCCAGGCTTGAGGTCGGCAATATTGTCATTATTCGCATGAATCTCTTTACCTATCCGAATCCATTATTTGAATGCTGCGGCCGGGTTGTCCGATCTGATTCAAAACCAACGGCAGAAGGGCGTCAATACTACACAGGAATAGAATTCATCAATATTCATAACGAACAGCGTGATAAGCTTATTTCATATACCTTTCAGCAACAGAGAAAATATATCAGAGCATTTAACAACAGTGACAGAACCGGGCGGCAAGAAGAATCTGATCCGTCAATTGATACAAGCGTATCAACAATCGGCACCTCCGGGAGACTATAATGACAGGCAACGACGAACGACGATGTGGCGTTCGGGTCGACTTTAACAACGAAATCACTATCAAAGTCGACTCAGGCCGGAAACACTATAATGGGAATTCACGTGATATCAGCCTTCGCGGAATTTTTCTTTGTACTAGTGACATGCTCGAAATAAATGCTGCCTGCGATATTGAAGTACGGTTAGACGGAGGGGCTGACAATATTGTATTATATCTTAAGGGGCACGTTGTTCGCAAAGAGAGTGAGGGCTATGCGATTTACTTTGATTCAGTAGATCTTGACAGTTATACGCATTTAAAAAATATTGTAAAATATAATTCACCTGATACTAAAACCGGCCAGGCATAAATAAATAATATATTCAAATCATTTTGTAACTATCGATGTTTCAATTAATAATACTCAATCTATTAACTGATAAACTGCAATCAATAGATTGATTAGAAATCGCAGAGGATGTTAAATGGATGCAAAACTGATAAATCCGTTTATTAACGCCACAACAAATGTACTTGAAACAATGGCATTTGCTGCATGCAGTGCCGGCAAACCCTATCTAAAAAAAGATGATGTTGCAACCGGTGATGTCACGGGCATAATTGGCCTGACCGGCGATGCTAACGGAACTATTGCAGTCACGTTTGACGAAGGGAGCATTCTTAAGATTGTATCAAATATGTTTGGTGAAAAAATGGAAAACCTTAACCATGAAATATCTGATGCTGTTGGCGAGCTTGTAAACATGATTTCGGGGCAGGCCAGACGTGAACTGGAGGAGCTCGGGAGGGTTTTTGACGCTGCAATACCATCTGTAATAAGTGGAAAAGGTCATAGTATAACACACTATACAGACGGCCCGAAAATAGCGATTCCTTTTACAACGGATGGTGGTAAGTTTACGATAGAGGTGTGCCTTGAAATGTAGCGCCCGGTTTATAGAAACATACATTTTAATCTGGAATATCAGAGGGTAAATTATGAATACTTCCATAAAAATTCTGATTGTTGATGACTTTGCGACTATGCGGCGAATTATGAAAAATATTCTGAAGCAGCTTGGCTACACGAATATAGGTGAAGCAGACGATGGGACAACCGCTCTTGAAGAAATGACAAAAAATACATATGACCTGATCATTTCAGACTGGAATATGCCAAAAATGACAGGATTAGAGTTGCTGAAAAAGGTAAGAGTTGATCCTGTTTATAAAGAGATTCCTTTTCTTATGGTTACAGCAGAAGCTCAGAAACAAAATGTTATTGAAGCTGTACAGGCCGGCGTTTCAAACTATGTTGTTAAACCATTTACGGCTGAAGCAATCGCAGAGAAACTTGATAAGATTCTAGATTAATCTATATGACTTAAGCGTTCAACACCTGTTGACCTGCCTGTATAATCATATTTTCCTTTCTGGCGCAGTGCCGGGGATTTAACCTAAACTCTGATGGCGTCGTAAAAAGTCCCATCTACTTCGCTTTAGTGATTTGCCAGACTTTCGACGTACAACATGCACTA
>JQIA01000404.1_pt1 | contig 21506 bp, 19 predicted proteins | sample 811431 | NCBI WGS metagenome assembly JQIA01 (sample SAMN02998118, study PRJNA258478) | marine sediment metagenome | biome: marine; feature: seafloor; material: sediment; isolation source: oil-polluted sediment collected from 3 locations (0.5 km, 0.7 km and 0.9 km)... | place: USA: Gulf of Mexico ...
TTCATTAACTAGTTGTTCTAATTATTAAATAAATAACGCGGTAGTGGGTGATTTTAACACGTATAAATGATCAAATATTGAGTGTGATTGGTATAATATCGTAATCAAATACCCCCTTATAAAGGTTAGCTAAAACTAACAAATAAGGGGATCTATTTTCATTTAAATTTACAGTACGAGGAATATTAAGAGATTAAAAAGAATAACCTTTGAATTTCTCTCTTAATTTTAATTTATGCATTTTACCCGTTGCCGTCATCGGGATAGATTCAACATACTCAATGGCATCTGGCATCCACCACTTAGCTATTTTACCCGTTAAAAAGTTAACTACTTCATCGTACGATAATGATTTACCTTCATGCTCTTCTATAATTAATAAAGGACGCTCATCCCATTTAGGATGCTCTACACCAATTACAGCAGCATGAAATACATCGGGATGTGACATCATGGCATTTTCAATATCAACGGATGAAATCCACTCACCTCCTGATTTAATAACATCTTTACTCCTATCGGTTATTTTCATATAGCCATACTGATCAATAATTGAAATATCTCCCGTATCAAACCAACCATTGTCATTTTTTACGTCAGGTCGATTAAAGTATTGATCAACTATCCAAGGTCCTCTCACTAAAAGATTTCCTGATTCTTTCCCATCCCATGCCACTTCTTGACCATCATCATTGATCAATTTAAGTTCAACACCATAAACAGGTATGCCTTGTTTTAATTTTTGTTCAAACAATGCTTCATCGCCCAAGTCTTGTATTTCTTTTGCATGAATATGATTAATGGTTCCTAGTGGGCTCATTTCAGTCATACCCCAGGCATGAATAATGGCCATGTCTTGTTCATCTTGAAAATAACGGAATAAATGAGGAGGCATAGCGGTGCCACCAACAACAAGCTTTGACAAACTTGTTAATGAGATGTCATGTTCTTTCAAGTATTGAGCTAATAAATTCCAAACAGTTGGTACACCCGCCGCTAACGTCACGCCTTCTTTTTGAATGAGACGACTCAACACTTCAGGATCTGCAACCTTAGCGCCTGCTAGCACAAGTTTACAACCAGCCATAGCAGCCATGTATGGAATTCCCCAAGCATTAACATGAAACATAGGAACCACAGGTAAGACACAGTCATTTTTACCTATTGAGAACGCATCTGGTGCAATAGCAGCCATGGTATGTAATACTAAAGCCCTATGGCTATATTGTACGCCTTTGGGATTGCCTGTAGTGCCCGATGTATAACACAGTTGGCAAGGATCATTTTCATTTAGTTCAGGCCAATCATGTACTTTAGAATGAACACTGATATCATCTTCATAGGTCGACCATTTTTCTCCTAAGTGACTCACTACTGAAACGTCTGACGTCAAAACAATAAACTGCTTAACACTCGTTAATTCAGCTTCAACTGCTTTGATTAAATCAATAAACATAACATCAAGAAAAATTATTTTATCACTTGCATCATTCACGATAAAATTAACTTGATCAGGATGTAACCTTGGATTAATAGTATGGCAAACTGCACCTGAGCAACCTATGCCATAATATAATTCAACATGCCTAAAATCATTCCAGGCAAGCGTTGCAATGCGATCACCTTTTTCAATATTATGCGATTTTAATAAATTAGCAATTTGTGCTGAGCGATCAAAGATATCACTAAGAGTACAGCGATGCTCGTCATGATCACTCGTTATGGATACCACTTCTTTATTCGCGTTAATTTGTTTACCGTGTTTCATAATTGACGTTAACGTCAATTGAGAATTCATCATACTACCCAGCATAAGTGCCTCTTATTGTTATTAATAATTTGATATTATTTTAATTATGTAAAATTTATTATACAAATTCAGTTCTATCAATTGTATAAATATATATAAAATAAAATATTATTCTATGTCAACTTTATTTATAAAACTAATAATAGAGTCGACAACTTCATTCGTCTTTTCATTGTGTGGCATATGGCCGCACTCTTTGAGAATGTTTTTAGTTGTTACACTCGCTACATTATCTTCGATATAATCAGGAAAAGCATTAGATCCATATTCATCATTTTCGCCGTGAATTATTAACACAGGAGAAGTCACTTCTTTTATACAATAAGCTAAGTTCCATTGGGCAAAATCAGGCGATAACCACACTCCTGTCCAAGCATTTAAAACCCACTGAGCTTTCTCTTTATGCCATTTCTTAAGTCGTTCAATATTACCAGGTTTTTTAAACATTTCTTTAGCATCTTTAATTCCTTTAAGTGTAATATCTTCAACAAAAGCTTGCGCTGCAATAGACACCACAGCTATACAATCTTTATCCGTCGCGGCAATATTAAGCGACATACCACCACCAACACTATGACCGAGCAACATATACTTTTGAATTGAACAATGCCTCTTAACTAGGGGGAAAAAAGTATGCGCTTCTTCTTTAATAAAGTTTACTGAAGGTAAGTCATGTCGAGCAGTTGACTGACCAAAGCCTAATCTGTCATAAGCAATAATGTGCCTAGATAATTTACGTGCTAGCAATTCAGGAAAAGATCGCCATAGCCCAATACAACCTAAAGAATCATGCAGCATAATAAGAGGAGTTTCTGACAACAGTTGTTCAGGAATCCATTCTTTAATATATAGATATCCCCCTGAAGTCTCAACTTTTGATTCTTTAGTCGTTACATTTTCCATGGTTAAACCTCTTTGTATAATATAAAAGTTTCGGCCGAAAGTGCCTTGTGTTTAAACGTTTGTGTTCATTAATATTTAATCAATACCTACACTAGAATTAGATAATTAGCTTGTGTAGAATTTTCGAGGCTGTTTAATCCATAGGTGGCTTTTTACATACATTTTATTAACATGTATTTTTTATTCGCTCAACATTAAAAAATTTTCATGCTATTCTCAATTTTCAAAGAAGTTATGCTAATTCATCTTCGATTACAGTGCGTACTCTTTCTACACTTCTACGCCCTTCTTCAATAGCTATTTCGGCTTTATCAAATTCAAGTAAACCTAGCTGTGACAGTTTTGGTGAAATAATTATTTCAGGCACATCGCCAGCCATACGACTGCGTGTTATGCGATCTTGCATGATATTAATTGAACTTGCCATCACTTCAAACGTGCCTGGATTTTTATCATTTTGATTAAAAAATTTTGAGATTAAAAAGTTTTTTTGTTTATTAATTTCAACTTTAAGTGGCGTTGCTAGTCGTTCAAAAAAGTTCGTTTCATTTTCCTGTATTGCTTCTGAATTTTCTTCATCTAATACGCTTACTTTAGGTGAACTTTTCAAAAGATCGCCATTAAGATTAACTGCAATAACAATATCAGCTCCCATAGCACGGCAAAGAGAAACGGGGACGGGGTTTATTAAACCGCCATCAATTAACCATTTATTATGCAACTTTAAAGGAGAAATTAACCCAGGGAAGGCTACTGAAGCTCGAACACTATCAAATAGAGAACCGTCTCTTAACCAGACTTCTCTGCCTGTATTTAATTCTGTAGCAACGGCACCAAATTGCCGTGAAAGATTGTCTATCTCAGGATCGCCTGCTTTTTCTCGAATAAATTTAAATAACTTTTCACCTTGAATTAAACCGCCTTTTGATAAGGAAAAATCAAAAAAACCAATAATTTCTTTCCAGGTTAATGTTCTACTCCATTCATCTAAAATATCAAGCTGACCATTAGCATACGCCGCCCCAACAAAAGCACCAATAGAACATCCTGCAACAATATCCGGCTCTATACCCATATCTTTTAAAGCATGTAATACACCTATATGCGCCCAACCTCTCGCAGATCCACTGCCTAAGGCTATACCCACTTTTATTTTTTTGCCTGATTGACTGCTCACCAATGTATTTTAAACCTCATTAAATTCTGCGTAAAAAAGAATACAATAAAACAGGTACTACTACTAAAGTCAGTATTGTAGATGAAATGGTACCAAAAATAAGTGAAATAGCTAAACCACCAAAAACAGGATCACTCAGCATAACTGCGGATCCAAGGATTATGGCTAACGCTGTAAGTAATATTGGTCTTAAGCGTACAGCCCCTGCTTCACTTATTGCTTCATACAAAGGCATACCAAGTTTCATATAATCAAAGACAAAATCAATGATGAGTAATGAGTTTCGAACAACCACGCCTGACAAGGCAATAACACCAATCATAGAAGGCGCACTAAAATATTGATCCATTAACCAGTGACCTGGAAAAACACCAATCAAACCTAAAGGTATTGCTGACATCGCTATCAGCGGAATAATAAATGAACGATAATAACCAACAAGTAATAAATAAATAAACACGAGCGCAATTCCTAACGCCAAAGACATATCTCTAAAGGTATCAAGTGTTAATCTAATTTCCCCATCCCATAGCAATTGATAACCATCAATGGTATCTGGCACAATAGAGGCAAGCTGTAAATTTCCAGTACGAAGTTTAGTCTGGTCTATTTCCATATTATCTAAACGATTATCCAAATCAATCACTGCATACACAGGTGCCGTTTCGTTTAATTCTGCACCTACATAAGTAACACGCTCATAATTTTTATGCATGATAGGTCTATCTTGCCATGCATTGATAACATAAGTTAATTCCGAAAGTGGTATTTTAATATTGGCTTTATTCGTTACAAAAACACGAGATAATAGTGCGGGATCTATTTGATGCTTTCTAGGTATATGTAACCGAATAGGCACAATGTTTTTTTCTTTACTCAAATGTAATCGACCATAACTTTCGCCATTAACAAGCCGACGTATTGCGTTAGCGACATCTACTGCTGACACACCAGATAATGCTGCCTTTTCCTTATCAACAACGAGTCTATATTCACGAACATCTTCGACTTCACTATCTTTCACTTCAACAACATCAAAAGTTTTTTTAAATTCTTTAACAACGTTAGCTGAAATGTCTCGCATTACCTCAAGGTCTTGACCATAAATTTCAGCGAGTAACGTTGCACGAACAGGGGGACCCGCTGGTTCTTCAACCAGTTGAATGACACTACCAGGAAAACGATTTTCAATCGTTAAAATATCATCCCTAAGTAATTTCACTAATAAAATAGAACTGATATCACGTGCTTTTTTATTAATAAGATTAACTCTTATTTCGGCAATGTGTGGGCCTCGTTTATTGCTGTTTCCTTTAAGTAACCCATTAAAATCAACAACTCCAGATTGTCCAACCCACGTTTGATAATTAGTAATATATTGATTTTTACGTAATAAACTTCCAATTTCACGAGTTACCTGATCTGTCACTTCAACTGATGTATATTCAGGCATATCAATGGTTATATTGAAGGTGTTATTGTTATCTTTAGGTAATAAAGCAAGGGATATTCCACCCGAAGATAACGGACCAGAAATACCTTCAGGGCGTATGAATTGCCATGCGGGTTGCAATAAAGATAAAAGAATAGAGCATATAATCAATAACATTGTTATATAACGAATTTTTCTATGGTTAAGTAAAGGTGTTATAACCCAATGATAGAACTTATGTAAATTATCAGTTTTATCATGATCTTCAAGATCATGTCCCTCATTTGGCTTTAACCAACGATTCGCAGCCCAGGGCGTTACAATATAGGCAACAACAAGTGAAGAAAGCATCGCTATAGGTACATTAAATGCAATAGGATAGAAAAATTCTCCTGACATACCTGTTATTAATAATAACGACATAAATACCAGCATGATGGCAAAAGTCGCGAGATTAGTCGGGTTACCTATTTCATTAGTTGCTAAGACCGTTACCTCACTTTTATTTTTGCCTGATAAATTTTTATATCGACGATGTATATTTTCAATAACAACTATTGCAGAATCAACCAATAAACCGAGTGATAAAATTAAGCCAAATAAACTAATACGGTTAATCGTTAAGCCCGATAAATAAGAAATACCTAATGTGAGACCTAAAATTAAAGGAACCGTTATGCCCACAATTAATGCTTCTTTAATGCCCAAAAAGAAAATACACACGATGAAAACAGAAAAAATAGAGATGGCTAAATGTTCAATTAAATTATTCACTGACGCATTAGCTTTTTCACCATCATTTCGGGTAATAATGACATGAACATCTTTTGGCACCATATTACTTTTAAGGCGTTCAATACGCTCAATAACATCTTTAGCAACAAAGACCGCATTAGAGCCTGGTTTTTTGGCAACCGAAATGGTGACGGCTGGCATTTCAAAATCAGTATTTTGATTAAAACGAGAATCAGCTAAACCAAAAGAAAAACGAGAAAGTGTTTCTCGTTCTTCATTTGGTGCGATAACAATATTGGCAATATTCTTTAAATAGATAGGTTTATGATCATGAACACCCACAATTAACTGCTTAACATCGTCTTCTGATGATAAAAATGAATCTAAATGAATACGGCTATTTTGACCATTTCGTACTTGTGTATTCATGGGTACAGAAATATTAGCCAGTTGTAAGCTTTGAGCTATTTGGTTTAAGGTTAAATCGAAGGCTAATAAACGTTCTGGATCAAGCTCAATTCTTACTTCTAAATTTCTGCCTCCTCTAACGCCCGTTACCGAAACGTCTTCCAATGAATGTAAACGCTCTACCATGCGATCAGCCAAACGTTTTAATGCATAATCATTATATTTATCAGAAGATAAGGTAATAGTAACAATAGGAACATCATCAACATCAACTCTTTTTATTAAAGGCGTTGATGCTTCTTTAGGTAAAAGATTTCCTTTTCCAAGAACACGATCATAGAGTTTGACTAAAGATTCCTCTGAGTCTTCACCTACTTCAAATTGAACCGTAATCACCGCTAACGAGTTAAATGCCACTGCATAGGTATGATCAACACCTTTTATTTCTCTAACAATCCCCTCCAATGGGTTCACAATTAATTGTTCAACTTCTTCGGCTGTTGCGCCAGGCAATGTCACAAAAATTTCAGCGCCTGGTACCACTATCTGCGGATTTTCCTCTCTGGGTGTTAATGCAATGGCCATTAGGCCTAATAATAAACAAGTCATCATCACTAATATGGTTAATTTTGACTTAATAAAAATATTCGCTAATTGTCCTGCGGCATTTAACGTTAACTTATTCATTTTCAGTCTCCGCTAAGGCTAAATTTTTTAAAATGTCCCCCTCACGAATTTGATTATTACCTTGTAATACTATTTTTTCATTCATCAATAATCCAGCTCTAACTTCAATACCCTCTTTTGTTTCAGCACCTAAATTAAGCCATCTAAAATAAACTTCATTTTGATCATTAACGACAAAAACTCCCTGTAAACCACCCCGTTCGATTAATGCCGAGGAAGGAATAACAACAGAAGATTTTTTACCTAAGACAAAATTAACCCGACCAAACATGCCCGATAAAAGCCCTTCTCTATTTTTTAACGCTATTTTAACTTTGTATCTTCGAGTAGTAGAGTCACCCGCAGAAACAACTCTTGCAACAGTACCTTCTATTTTTTCATTTAAAGCATCAATAAATACTGCAACACGCGCTCCTTTTTTTATGTTACTTATCTGACTCTCGGCAACATAAGTGTCAAAGAAAAGTCCTTGGCTTGATTCAATGGTAAGTATGGGTCTTCCTGGCGTTGCGAGTGCACCTTTTCTTAAATGTCTATCAACAACAACACCGTCTACCTCACTTGATATTTGTATATATTGTCGCTGTGATTTAGCAATAGACAACACGGTATTAGCAGCAACTAAAGCATCGTTAGCGCTATCTCGAAATAACTGCGTTTTACGCATATCATTTTCTGAAATACTACCTTTTTTAAATAAATCCTGATATCTTTCCACATCAATGTCGGCGTCGTGCACAGCTAACTTAGCTGTATTTACTGACGCTTTTGCCTGTTGAATGGCTCCTTCGACATCAAAGCCATCAAGCGCTATTAATATTTGACCTTTAACAACCTTATCGCCCTCTAGTACTAAAATATCTTTAATATAGCCTGTAGCTCTAGATGAAACATCAATACGCTGGTCTGAGACAACACTACCTATAGATTTTAAATTGATGGGTAACAGTTTTTCTTGAACAGATAAGGTACTAAGTGTCCAAGTTTTTTGTTTGGATGCCTGCGTAGCTTCAATTTTTTTCTCTTGACAGCCTACCATCAAAAACACGGTGATGAGTAAGCAAGTAATCTTTTTGTACATTTAAATATCCTATTTAAGAAAGGCAATAGCTAAAGTGTTTTTAGTTATCATGATAGCGATTAGAGTAATCAAACAAATTATTTTATTTTATTTATCTTAAGATTGAGCGTTAAAGAATTCACCGCTGATAATTTCTTTAAGCCATTTTCCACTAATGAATAAACCGCTGGTACCACCACTAAAGTAAGTAATGTAGAGCTGATCATTCCACCAATAACGGCCACCGCTAATGGTGCATTAATATCAGCGCCTGCACCTAAACCTAATGCAGCAGGAAGCATTGAAAAAATAACAGTGAGAGAAGTCATTAATACCGGCCTTAAACGCTTAGGGCAGGCATCAAGCAACGCTTGATTAATAGGTTTCCCGTCTGCTCGCATTTGGTTGGTTAAATCAATCAGTAATATAGAGTTTTTGGCGACTAAACCCACTAAGAGTACAAGCCCGATCATAGAATAAATATTAAGTGAATGCCCTCCTACCCAAAGACCTGCTATGCCACCAATAATAGCAAGCGGTTGTGCTACCATAACTATAAGCGGTTGAATAAAAGAGTTAAATTGACTCGCTAACGTCATATAGATAAGAATGAGTCCAGTACCAAAAGCAAACATAATATGCTTAGCTGTTTTGCTAAATTCTTTCGCTCTGCCGATTAATTCAATTTGATAGCCATTAGGTAAAATTTTGCTCGCTTCTTCTAATACAATGACTGACGCATCACCTTCTGGAATGGTGGGTGTAGCATAAAAGGTTGTTGCGTATTGTAGGTTATATCGCCCGATGGTAGCAGGGCCAATACCCATCTTAAATTCAGTAACACTGTCTAAACGTACTAATTGGCCTTGATTATTTCGTAGGTATATTTGCTGTAATTTATTGCTGCCAAAATCATTATCAGACATTTTTAAACGTATATCATAACGTTCACCATCACCAGGGATGTCATTATATTTAGCGACATCAAAACCGCCAACAAGTACCCTTAGCGCATTGCTTATAGTTGCTGAATCAAGACCAACTTCACGGGCTTTTTCTCTTAATGGTACTACTTCAAGTTCAGGCATATCTAATTGTAAGTTACTGTCTACTGTACCTATAACTGCTATTTTTTCTAAACGATTACTTAATAAAGTTGATAATTCAGCAACTTTTTCAAGATTAGGTCCTTTAAGCACAAACTGTAATGGTTCGCCTCGCTGACCGCCCACGGTAGGTACCGGTGCAGCAAACACTTTAACACCCGGTATTCTAGTTAAATCTGCGCGTACTTTTTCTATAATTTCAGTTTGGTGCAGATCCCTTTTTTCCCGAGAAATTAAGCTAACATAAATTTCACCTTTGCTAACTTGCCCTTTGTCTCCTGTACCTATGGTTGAGAATAAACCATGAATTTCTTCATGGTTTTGCAAAATGGATTCAATTTTTTTTAATCTGTTTAAGGTGTAGTTTATATTTGAACCAAGCGGTGTTTTAAGCGAAACAATAAAACGACCTTGGTCTTCTTCAGGTAAAAAACCTTTCCCTAACTGCCCTAAAAACCAACCACTTGAGTAAACCATAGCAACGGTTACAGCAACAATGAGTAATCTATGATTAATGGAAAACTTCAAAATAGAGACGTAAAAACGCTCTACGTTATTAAAAAAGTTATTGAATATTTGATAAACACGGCCATGTTTTTTTTGCACACGTAAGTATTTAGCACAAAGCATAGGGGTTAGCGTAACCGATACAAATAATGAGATGACCACACCACAAACGACCACCACGGCAAATGAAGCAATAAAACGACCAATAATACCATCCATAAAAATCACCGCACCAAATAATGCGACTAGCGTAAATGTTGCAGCCAAAACAGAGAACATCACTTGTGAAGTACCTTCGATGGCAACCACCGTATGATCGGCATTAGGATCTTGTTCCATTTTTTGAAAAATATTTTCTAATACAACAATCGCATCATCAACCACGACACCAATAAGCAATAACAAGCCCAGCATGGTCATTGTATTAAAGGTAAACCCTGCAAAATAAATAGCCGCAATCGCACCTAATAAGGATACAGGAATAGCGGTAATAACAATCAACGTTGAACGCAGGTTCATTAAAAAGAATAAAACAACAACGCCTGCCAAGAGAGTACCTTCAAACAAATGTTCTTTTAAGCCATCAATAATCGCCGTGATTAAATCACCATCGTCGACAACAATATTAAGTTTTATACCGTCAGGTAACTGCGGTAATATTTCTTCGTTAAGTCTTTTTTTAGCTTCGTCAATGATAGCCACAGTGTTGGCACCAGATATTTTAACTAAGCCTAAGCCAACATTTTCTTGACCGTTATAACTGGCAAAGCGTCTAAAATCTTCTAAGCCATCGTCAACATCAGCAATTTCTTGTAAAAAAACGGGTAAATGTCCTTGATAGCCCACAATGAGTTTTTTAAGTTCATCAACATTATGAAATTCAAGATCAAGCTTTAGCTGTTGCTCTTGATTAGTTGCTATAGTAAAGCCACCAGGCATTTTGATGTGTTCGCGATTGAACGCATTAATAACATCTTCTACGGTAATGCCTAGCCCAGCCATTGGTTGAATATTAAGATTAACTCTTAGGGTACGTTCTCGCTCTCCAGCAATAAGCACGTTGCCAACACCACTGATCGTTTCTAAACGTTTTTTTATTACATTTTTAGCATACAAATTTAATTGCTGTAATGTCCTATCACCTTCAAGTGACAGCCACATGATAGGCGCACCACCTATTTCTACTTTTTTAACAATAGGCGTTTCAACACCTTTAGGTAACAAGCGAATAATTTCATTGACTTTGGCCTGCATTTCATTAAAAGCAATATCAATATTTTTAGTTAAATCAAACCGAACCATCACGACGGAAACCCCCGGCAATGATGAGGATTGAATATCGTCAATACCAGAAATACCATTAACCGCAGATTCAACAACATTGGTAATAGAAGCATCAATAATCGAGGGGTCACCGCCAGATAAGACAGTTGACACTGATAACATGGGAAATTCTATTTCAGGCATTCGATCAACACCAATACGCTGGTAGCTGATCAAACCAAATAAAATCAGTACTAAGCTTAGCATATACGTTAACACATGATTTTTAATAGCAAATGCGGGTAAATTCATTTTGGGCGAAGACGTTTCTTCAGCTATAGAACGCGTAGGTAAATGACTGTTACTCATATTTAAGGCCCTACAATATCAATGTTTGAACCATCGCTTAACCAAGCTGCACCATGTAGCACGATGACATCATTAAGTGCTAACCCTGAAAGTATTTCAATGGTGTCATCTGTTGTTAAACCCGTAGTAACTAGCTGCTCAGTAACTGTATTCGTGCTAGCGATTACCTTATAAACAACTAGTCCATTGGGGCGGCGAACCAACGCCTGTTTAGGTACAGTAATTGCGTTTTCATGCTGAGTTAGCACTACTTTAGCTTGAATACTTGAACCTACTCTCCAGTGATGGCTATTAGTAAACTTCACCATAGTGAGTAATGATCTATTGCCTGTTGCTAACATAGGACGAATTCGCTCAATAATGCCATTTACTTTCTCAACTTGACCATTTTGCTGACGTATTAATATTGTCGGCATATTTAACTTAATTTGATCGGCAATCGTTTCAGGAAAATACAAACGAGCATAAATATCATCTGTTGAAATAATAAAATAGAGATCATCACCTGTTTTTACATAATCACCTTTTGATACAAACCTTGTTTGCACAATACCATTTATTGGACTGATAATTTTGGTATGTGACAACTTATAAAGTGCTTTTTTCAACTTAGCTTTAGCACTTAATAACTGTGCGTTAGATTGTTTTAATGACGTTTCACTATCATCTAAAATCACTTGAGAAATCATTTTTTTATGAAACAAATCTTGATTTCTTTTTAATAATCTTTTTTGATTTTCAATTAACACCTTTAGGTAGGTAATATCAGCTTTAGCTGATTCTTTATCAATAAGAAAAGCCTCTGCATCAAGCGCGGCTAACACTTGCCCACGCTTAACATTATCACCTTCAATTAAATAAATATCACTCACTTCAGCCGCCACTTTGGCCGCTATATTAGGGCTAGTTGCGGTCTCTATTTGCCCTCTTATATTCGTGGTAGATAGCAATGTTTTTGTAACAGCTTTCACTACGGTAACAGGCGTGACTTGCTTTCGAGTCTCTTTATTGTTTTGTGCGTCAGCTGCTTGTGCATACGCAAGGTTGACTACACCCAAGTTACCTAAAATTAATAACTGACAGAATAATGATCTAAGTAATAACGGCTTTATCATGATTTAGTTCCAAAAAATACTGTCAACATTGACATGGTTAATTGTGTTACATAAACAGGCGTATGCTGTTCTTTTCTATAGCCTGGGAGAAACTGTGCTAACAACTCTATCTCAAGGTGTTTTTGCACCATGCCAATAATAGCAACCGCAATACCATGCGCATCACTATCAGGCTTTATTTCTTTAATTAAAGAAATTAATGCGATAAAAAAGGGGTTAAAAAATTCTTTTGCTACATACTGTAACCGTTGCTGATCCGCATCTAGCTGCTCACGTTGTATTAAACGTTTAAATTCAGGCTCATCTACTAAAATTTGACTTAACGTCAAAACAAACGCTTCCAAACGTTTTATCGGTTCAGCATCAATTGTTAATGCACTTATTAACTGCAATGATTTATTACTAAATGATTCTTCAATGACAGACATATACAATGCTTGCTTGCCCTTAAAGTGATTGTAAAGTGCGGGAGGGCTAATATTCACTTTATCGGCAATATCACGCATTGAAACCGCATCAAAGCCTTTTTCTGAAAATAAAATAATCGCTACTTTAAGAATAGCTTGGCGCGTATCATTCACTGTAAATTCCAATCATTAAAAATATTACAACGAACGTTAACTAACATTAATTAACGTTCGTTAACTTAATAACCGTACAATAATCTTTTTTTCACTGGTTTGTCAATTCTGGATAAAATTTAAAAGTGCGCTAAGATGCAGTAATAGTATTATTTTCGTTAAAAAACAGCACTACTGCGTTTAAGTGATTGTAGGCTATTTATTACATTGAATAGTATTGTGCCCAACTTACCTCAAGATGAGAGTTTTAGGATATTTGAACGATTCATGATCAAGGCGCGTTATTTATTGAATAATGAGAGAAACTAGTTAATAAAATAAATGCTTTGTATTTGGCCGTTTTTACAGCGTATAAAATAGATCACCTAATGAATAAAGCTGGTATTGCTTGGTTTTATCGGCATAGATAGGTATATTAATTAACGCTTATTACTACTAACAGATACATTCAAATCTTTTAAAATCCCATCATGTAAATTGTAAACTAAACCATGTACAGTTACATTTTTATTAGCCTGCCATGCATTTTGTAGCGTTGTTGTTTTGCATACATTAGCTACTTGTTCAATAATATTCAATTCACATAATAAATGAATTCTCTCTTCTTCATCGGTAAGCTTGTCCATGGCTTCTTTATGGAAACGATAAACATCTTCAATATGGTGCAGCCAATTATCAATTAAACCATGGCTCTTGTCATCAAGAGCAGCTTTTATTCCTCCGCAGCCATAGTGTCCACAAACAATAATCTCTTCAACATTTAAAACTTCAACAGCAAACTGTATAACAGACAAACAGTTGAGATCAGTATAAATCACTTGATTAGCAATATTACGATGAACAAACACTTCCCCAGGTTGCATGCCAAGTAATTCATTTGCTGGCACGCGGGAATCTGAACAACCAATCCATAAATATTTAGGTGATTGTTGGTTTGATAAAGATTTAAAAAAAGTAGGATCTTCTTTAGTAACTTGATCAGCCCACTGTCGATTTTTTTCAAATAAGTGTTTTATCGTGCTCATTAGAACAAGCCTTCCATATTGAATAAGAATAACGATATATTATGTTAATAATTAACTAAGTAAAAGTAAAATATGCCATTAACACAGTATTAAATATGGTGTTAATTATGTCTAAGCATTTATAATACAGGCTATTAAAATCAATTAAAAAGAAGTTTATAATGGCAAATGCCTGTGCAATTCATATTTTAGTTAAAACACAAAAACAAGCGATTGAATTGAAAACAAAACTCGACAATGGCGCTGATTTTTCTCAACTGGCACGGAAATTTTCAATTTGCCCATCGAAAAAAAAAGGTGGTAATTTAGGTGAATTTCGTAAAGGTCAAATGGTTAAAGCATTTGATGATGTAGTATTTAAAAAAGCGCTGTTAACAGTGCATGATCCAATAAAAACAAAATTTGGTTACCACTTAATTAAAACATTGTATCGTAGTTAGCACCTATTTATTGATAAAAAATCAATAATGCTCATCCCTATCTTCTTTTGTTAATTGCGTATTGCGCTGTTGTATTTTTATTAATTGTTCAGGTGTTAAATCAAATTTCCTCGCTGACTTTCTCAATACTAAAATTCCGCCTAAGATAATACCAATAGCTAAACTTATTAAAACGATTGAACTCATATATCAAATCCCACTTGTGCAGATTGTTAAAAATATCATAACAAAAAACTAATTTTAATACTTGCAAAAAACCAAGTTACTGTATAAATTAACAGTTGGTAATTTATACAGTAACCTTAAGAGTGAATATTATGCTTTTACAATTAAACATTCAAAATTTTGCCATTGTTAAATCATTAGATATCGACTGGCAGAGAGGGATGACCACCATAACAGGTGAAACAGGCGCAGGAAAATCGATTGCCATTGATGCGCTAGGTTTATGCTTAGGTGAACGTGCCACTGCAAATGTTGTTCGTCCTAAGAGTAAAAAGGCTGAACTATCTGCCACTTTTAACATTAAGTCCAACTTTAATGTTCAGCAATGGTTATCACAACGTGATTTAACACAAGAAACAAGTCAAGAATGTATATTACGCCGTGTGATATCAAGTGAAGGCCGTTCTAAAGCTTATATCAATGGCAGCCAGGTTCCTCTAGTTCAATTAAAAGAAGTAGGTCAATTACTCTTAAATATTCACGGCCAGCATGATCATCAACTTATCGTAAAATCAAGTCAACAATGTAAGCTACTTGATAGTTATGCCGACCATAAGCCATTACTTGATGAAGTTAAGCACTATTATTATCAGTTACAAAAACTCAATAAAAAATTAACACTTTTACAACAAACTCAGCAACAACGAGAAGCAAAACAACAATTATTGCAATACCAAGTAAATGAATTAGATGATTTTTCATTACAATCAGGTGAGTTTGAAACATTAGAATGTGATTACAAACGCTACGCAAATGCTCAAGACTTACTTGATTCCACACTGCAATCGCTACAAACATTGGCTGAAAGTGAAAGCTTCAATGTTTTAAATTCTTTAAGAGAATGTTATGACAATGTCGCTTCACTAGCAAAAATAGATAATAGGCTAAATGATATTACAAGCATATTGAATAACTCTTTACTTCAGCTTGAAGAAGCTAGCTGCGATTTAAAACAATATTACCAACAACTTGAATTAGATCCACAAGCATATTCTCTCATCGAAGCACGATATTCAACCGCATTGAAACTAGCTAAAAAACATAATTTATCACCTGAGAATTTAGTTATATTCCATCTAAAAATCAAACAAGAACTAGCTGAAATTTCCAACGATAAATCTCGTGTTGAAATAGTGACTGAGGAAATAGAAAAAACACAACAGTATTACCAAAGTGCTGCCGAATCGCTATCTGTATCAAGAATACAAGCAGCCAACACCCTAAGTGAACTCATCAGCAAAAGCATGCAAGAGCTGAATATGCCACATGGAAAATTTCATATAGCGGTAAATTTAACAAACGATAGTTTAATAAATATTTCTCTTAACGGTTTTGACCAAATAGACTTTCAAGTAAGTATTAACCCAGGACAATCATTAGCCGCAATGAACAAGGTAGCGTCTGGTGGAGAATTATCAAGAATAAGCTTAGCTATACAAGTAATTTTAGCCGATAAAGTCATTACCCCTTGTTTGGTTTTTGATGAAATAGATGTAGGGATTAGTGGACCAACAGCAGCAATGGTTGCCCGAAAATTAAAACAGCTAGCTAACAATACGCAAGTTATTTGTGTAACTCATTTACCGCAAGTAGCTTGCAAAGGGCATCAACAACTTTTTGTGAGTAAATTAACCGATGGTAAGCATACAGAAACAAAGGTCATAGAACTAACTGAACAAAGACGTATTCAAGAAATAGCCCGTTTATTGGCTGGAGATAAAATATCCGAGCACAGTTTAGCTAATGCTCAAGAACTATTAGCAAGTTAGACGTAAAACGGATAAAAAATAAAATTTATGAAAAATTGCTTTGTATCTGCAGCCATGCTTGGTTATTATTCTTTATTGCCTGATTAGGTTACTTTTAGCTATTTAAAGGAAAAATTAATTTCATGTTGCTTCGTGTTCTTATAATTACTATTGCCCTATTCGTTTCATCTTGTTCAAGCTGGGTTTACCGAATTGATATCCCACAAGGAAATTACCTTGAACAAAAAAATATAGATAAAATACAAATAGGGATGACAAAAGAGCAAGTTAAATTTGTACTGGGCAGTCCAGTACTAGTTGATACCTTTGACAAAGATACTTGGAATTATACTTATCAATTTACATCTGGACGCAGCAAACAATTAGATGTAAAAAAACATTTCACAATTAAATTTAAAAATAACAAACTAATAACAGCTAATGGTGATTTTAAGTTATCTGAAAACTTTAATACGCCGTTTAACACGCCTATAAAAAAAGCCGATACAAAATTTAATGTTAATAAGAACATTCACAACATAGAAAGTGAATAGTGCTTAAATTCAATTTTGAAGTACAAAACTAAAAATAAAGAAATGCCATTAAAGCCATTTCTTTATTTTAACTTAGATGAAAAAATTAATCTTTCTTGGTTAAGGGATTAACTCGCCCACCCGTTGTTTTATCGGCACGACCTTCTAATTTAGCCTTTTCTGCACGACGTTTTCTTACTTCTTTAGGATCAGCAATTAGCGGACGATAGACTTCAATTCTATCGAGATTTTGTACTAACTCACTTAACTTTACCGTTTTATTCCAAATGCCTACTTTATTTACCTTTAAATCAATGTCTGGAAAAAATAACATAATGCCTGACTCAACAATCGCTTGCTCAACCGTTATACCATCATCAACGATTAGTGATAGCAGCTTTTGCCTATCTGACAAGCCATAAGACACCTCAACTTCTATCTTATCTTTATCGCTTTCAACAGTATCCATATTAATTTTCCGCTCCGTAAACATCTTTCGCTCTTTGAGTAAACGCTTGTACCATATTATTAGTTAAGTGATTAAATGCCCTACCAAAAGCGATATCAAACACCTTATTAGAAAACTCATATTCAAGCGATAAACTAACCTTACATGCATCATCAGACAAAGGCGTTAATTGCCAACTGCCTTGTAATTGTTTGAAAGGCCCATCGACAAGCATTAATTGGATCTCTTCATTTGATATCAAGGTGTTTTTAGTGGTAAACCATTTTTTAAAACCAGCTTTAGATACTAATAGTGCAGCTGTTATCGAATTATCGTCCTTATTAATAATTTTACTATCGCTACAATCAGGTAAAAAACTTGGATAAGCTAATACATCATTAATCAGTTTAAACATTTGTTCCACGCTATACATAACAAGTGCGCTGCGATTTATCGTTGGCATTATTTTTCCACAATTAACCTATATTCAGTGGTTTCTATGATAACAAAGCATGATTAAAAGCGCATTATCCAATAAAATATAAATTTCTCATTTCAAAGCCTGTTTTTACCCGTATAATGACAGTGCTTAATAATGGAAAAGACAATGGCTAAAAAAAAATCAAAGAACAAATCTAACAGTAACACTATCGCCTTGAATAAAAAAGCGAGGCACAACTATGCTCTAACCGATAAATTTGAAGCGGGTATGAGTTTACAAGGTTGGGAAATAAAAAGTATCCGTGATGGAAAAGTAAATATTTCTGACTGTTATGTTCATATAAAAGACAGAGAAGCTTACCTTGTTGGCGCTGAAATACACCCGCTAATATCTGCCTCATCTCATGTTGTATGTGATCCAGTTCGTCCTCGCAAATTACTCCTTAACCGCCGAGAGTTAGATAAATTAATTGGCGCAGTAGAGCGCAATGGATTTTCTCTAATTGCTACGGCTATGTATTGGAAAAAATGTTGGGTGAAACTTGAATTTTACCTGGGTAAAGGTAAGAAAGATCACGATAAACGTGCTGACATAAAAGACAGAGAATGGAAGGTAGAGCAAGGTCGAATGATGAAACACAAGGTTGATTAAGTAACTAATATTGTTATTACTCAATCTATGATGTTTTTTTAGTAACTCAATGCTAAAAATACCAAGTGATAATTAAAAACTTTACAGATGAGATATTTATATAAATAAAACAATAAGTTAAAGTAGCTAAGTTAATTTCACTTAACCACTTCACTTATCATTATATTAAATTTTTACTAAATATCTTCCTACTGCTTTACCTTCAAGTAATGCTTTATACGCTATTGGCAAATTTTCTAATGTAATCTCATTTACAATATTAGTTAAGCTGTCTACATTAAATTCATTAGCTAACTTTTTCCAAATAGCAACTTTTTTATCAAGTTTGCATTCAACAGAGTCTATTCCTATCAGCCTAACGCCTCTTAATATAAACGGAAACACATTAGTACTTAATAAGAAAGAAGAGGTTAATCCACAACAAGTAGCAACACCATCATATTTTATAAGCTTTAAAGATTCGGCTAATATATTTCCACCTACGGTATCTATAACAGCTGAAAATCTCTCTTTCATCATAGGCTTTTTATTTTCAATATCAAAATCTTTTCTTAAAATGACTTCTTTTGCACCAAGCTCTTTAAGAAAAGGAATCATATCCTCTTTTCCACTAACCGCTACAATGTTAAACCCAAGCTTACTTAAAATAGCAATACTTAAAGATCCAACACCACCCGTAGCACCCGTAACTAATATTTCACCCGATTCTGGTGTTACCCCGTTGATTAATAGCTCATTTACACTTAAACCAGCCGTTAACCCTGCTGTACCATAAGTCATAATTTCTTTATCTGATATGTTTGCAGGTTTCTTTATAACCCAAGCTTCAGGCACTTTAACAAAGGATTGATGTCCCCCGTCCGTATTCATTCCTAGATCATAGCCCGTTACTAAAACTTCATCACCTTTTCGAAAATTCTCAGAGTTACTTTCTTCTATAACACCTGCTGCATCTATACCAGTAACATGAGGGAATTTTCGTGTAACACCTGGATTTCCAACAGAGCTGAGTGCATCTTTAAAGTTTAAACTAGAGTAAGAAACTTTTATTAATACCTCCTTATTTTCAATGGTTGGTATCGATAATTCTTCAATGCTTGACGTAAATGTACCTTCTTTCGTTTTGCTTACTACAAAAGCTTGATTTAACATTTTGTTCTCCTATGATTTTTTAAAAAAATTAAAGGCTAAAGTTGTGCTAAAGTTGTGCTAAAGTGGTAAAAAAGTCAAGATAAATATCTTTTTAATCGAATACTAACAACTGTTAAGTGGCTTTATTTAGTCGACCTTTATGCGGCTTATATTGTAAAAATTATCCAATAAAACAAAAGGAAATAAAATGAGACAATATGAATCATACAAATGTAACAAGTGTGGAAATGAAATTGAAGTGCAAAAGGTAGGTGGTGGAACATTACATTGTTGTGGTGAAGCAATGGAGATGTGTACTGAAAATTTAACTTCTGTAAATCTAATGAAAGCTTTTGCTGGTGAATCACAAGCAAGAAATAAATATGAATATTTTGCAAAAGTTGCTCAAAAAGAGGGATATAGAGATATAGCTGAACATTTTCAAAGAGCAGCAGATAATGAAAAAGTTCACGCTCAACTTGAATTATCTTTGAATAATAGAATGATAAATAATAATGAAGATAGTTTTGGTAATACGTTAGAAAATCTACAAATAGCAATAGATGGAGAATCTTATGAAAATCTAACGATGTATCCTGACTTTGCTCAAATAGCAAAAGATGAAGGTCACACGGAAGCCGCTAAATTATTTACTGGTATTGGTAGAGTAGAAGTTGAACATGAAAATATGTTTAAAATGCTTTTAGAAAGACTTGAAAAAGGTACTGAATTTATAAGTGACAATCCAACAGAAGCTTGGATTTGTGAAATATGTGGTCATGTACATTATGGTAAAAAAGCGTTAAAAATTTGTCCAGTTTGTAAGCACCCTGAAGAATATCAATCAAGATTGAACTCTAAAAAATAATTTTATGTTTTAATCATAGATAAGAAGGCACATTTAATAAATAAAATTAAATGTGCCTTGAATTAAAATAAAAAATAGTTATTAACTGTACACAAACAAATAGAGCCTTCGACCTTAAACTGGGGAAGGTAGTAATTTAAAACGGCATTTTCATGCCTGGTGGAAGTTGCATTCCACCTGTTAAGGCACCCATTTTATCTTTATTTTGCTCTTCAACACGACGTACTGCATCGTTAACTGCAGCAGCTAATAAATCTTCAATCATGTCTTTATCATCTTCCATCAAGCTATCATCAAGCTCTACTTTTCGCACGCTGTGGCTACCTGTCATGGTTACTTTAACCATACCTGCACCAGCTTCACCAATAACTTCCATCTTGGCTAATTCTTCTTGTGCTTTTTGCATTTTTGCTTGCATTTGCTGGGCTTGCTTCATTAAATTGCCCATTCCACCTTTCATCATAACCACTCTCCAAAAGTAAATTTCTCAATAAAACACCTTATATTATAACAAAATGACTGGCTAACAAAACAGTAAATTCTTTAAATTTATAGAGCAGTCACATTAAAGAAATTTAGCACAGAGCCCCTATTTTTATTTTTAAATCAATAACTAAAGCTATGACATTATATTAAATCATTAAAACAGTGAATCACTGAATCAAAAAGAACCTTAGAATAAGCCTTATTTAGCTTGGTATTATCCACTAAAGCACGATATAATTGCGATGTTGAAGCAAAATAGAATATTTAGCTTTCAATAATTGTTAAAACTTTGGGGCTGATTCAGGATTCGACAAGATTCACGAAACCCAAGGTGCATGCCCAGGGGCGGTTGGCCT
>JQIA01000405.1_pt1 | contig 21471 bp, 36 predicted proteins | sample 811431 | NCBI WGS metagenome assembly JQIA01 (sample SAMN02998118, study PRJNA258478) | marine sediment metagenome | biome: marine; feature: seafloor; material: sediment; isolation source: oil-polluted sediment collected from 3 locations (0.5 km, 0.7 km and 0.9 km)... | place: USA: Gulf of Mexico ...
CTGTATAAGGTCTTCCACCTCTTTAATTTTTGTCACGCTTATCTCCGCTTAACTATAACATCTATTATACTACAGTTTGACATTTTTGTATATAGGGTTCATTCAAAAAGTTTTAGTATAACAACTCCTAGTTTTTCTTTTCTCTCTAGAGCCTTATACGCAGCGGTCTCCACTTCAGAGCAGCTAAGTCTTGCTATCAGTTGTTTGTGTTTCTGTCCTGGCCTTGTAATCCTTGCGTTTGCCTGTTGGTATACTTCGCCACTTGTTACCGGTGTGTACCAGCATGCGGTATTGGCTGCGGTCAGTGTAATACCGTGTGATGCGGCTGCTGGTTGTATTATCAGTACTTCTAAGTCTTTAGTCTGGAACTCATCGATGTACTTCGCTCTGGACGCCGGTTTTACTGAGCCATCAATCTTGCGGTGACTTACTTTCTTTTTTGTGAAGAAGTCTTCTATCATAGCTATCGTACCTGTAAACGCTACAAATATGATGAGCTTCTTGTTATTGACGTTCAGCCAGAGGTCCCACAGAGCGTTGAGCTTAGGGCTGCATGCTAGCCTTATATGACGCTTTTCATCATCGTAGACTACTCCTGAGCTAACCTGGAGAAGCTTCACAGCCTTAGCGGCTGCATTTCCTGCAGTAATGTCTCCGGTTTTCATGCTGTGTATGTACTCGTCTTTTAGACTTTTGTACACAGCACTCTGCTCTTTGTGCATCGGCACCACAGTGACATCTGGTACAGTGCAAGGTGGGAGGTCTACGCACTCATCTCTAGTATACCGTATTGACGGCTGTAGTATCTTCTCAACCTCAAACTCATGGCCATCCAAAGGTATCCACGTATACTCGTCTATCTGCCTCATCACGGAAAACTTGAACTTAGAGAAGTAAGTCGGCAAGTGTATGTTTTTTGGATTAACTACTTTGGCCTGACCGAATGCCTCAGTAGGGTTGTTAGGTGTAGGGTTACCGGTCATACCCCATACGCTCTTAACTCTATCCATTATTCGCTTACAGCACTTAGACCTGTCGTTGTTGTAAGTCTTAAATGCAGTCAATTCGTCAATTATGACGATGTCGAACTTCTTCGCTATTAAATCTTGCTCAACGTTCTTCAAACCATCGTGGTTAATGATGTAGTACTCTACGTCTTTTGATAGCTGGCTAAGTTTTTCCTTTTTGTTGCCGGTTAGCACTGCGTATTTTGCTTTTGGGAAGTTCTTAAATAAGTGTTGCACCCAGACGCTATGCACCGTGGATAGCACTGTGGTTATCAACACCTTCTTGATCTTCTTGTTTCTGAACAAAATATCAGTTGCCCACAGTGCGCTCAAGGTTTTCCCTGTACCCATCTCATTAAGTACAAAGGCGCGAGGGTTCTGCAGTAAAAATAAAGTAGTCTGCACTTGGCTTTTTAGTGGCGCCTCGTATTCACACGGCCAGTCGTACTCATTGAACTTCATTTACGTAGTCCACAATTTGTTGTATGACACTTAAGTTCTTGCCATCCATGCAGACCGCAAGGCCCCCGCTTTCGGATATTTCCGACATTTTCTTTAGTTGGATGGCTGTAGGTATCATACCTGTAGTAGACTTGACTTCTACAGCTATAAATTTGCTGTTAATGCAATACAAAATATCCGGTATACCTTTACCGCCCCACCTACCAGGTACTGGCATAAACTTGAACCGATTCGGAAACGCAGTCAAGATCTGTTTATCTGCCCAATTTTTGATTTTATTTTCCGGAGTAGAAGCCATCAGATCATATTCCTTGCATACGGGCACTGCTTTTTAGTGGCAGGACAGTAAGTACAGTGCGGATTAGGCGTAGGGTTGAAGTCTTCATCTTCATTGACTTCGTTATACGCATGTATAAACGGCGTTTTCAACACGTCTAAATCCTCTCTCTTGAACGTACGAGGTATAGACTGTTTATGGTCCACAAACATATAAACCGTCTTAATGGTATCAACTTCAGGTAGTAGCTCAAACATGGTTGCTGCTGTCAGGTGAAGCTGGCCTGTATCGCTATCGTCGTATTCGCGTACCTTGCCCGTTTTCCAATCTATTACCACAGCTGATCTGCTTGCATTGGATATAGCCAATAGGTCGACAATCACTCTGTAGTACGCAATAGTCGGCTTACTAAACCAGCTTACTGGATTCCATTCTTTGTTAACGCAAAGCTGCTGCTCTACGTCTACTGTATCATGGGTAGCAATTAAGCTTTTAATTATACCGCGTGCTGACTTTGCCGCGTCCGACAACTTAGGTACTTTGACCGCGCTTTCCATACCTTGGCTTTTGACATACAGATCGAGCGCGTACATTTCTAGCTGTTTATGAACGGCGTTACCTCGTATGAAGTAAGGGTTATCTTGCTCAACCGGGAACGTCTTCAAAATATAGTTCAAGTAAAACCGCTTAGGGCATTCTTTGTACTGGCTTAGTCGTGAGTAACTTAGTGCAATTGGCATATTAACCTCTCTTCTCTAACGGCTTTAGTCCGGCCCAAGTTGAACCTCGTTTGGCGTCCCAAGGTAGTGGGATTGGGATGTCTACGTCCCAAGCCTCTGCGTAGTTGAGGTTTTGTAGAACCTCGTAGATAGCGAAGTGCATATCATCTTGCTCAGCCGGTGTGTAGTAAAAGTTTGCATCGTGTACATCAAGCGCATACAAAGCCTCTGGCACCTTGTCAAATACTTCGCTGATTGCCAAATACTTCATTTCCGCTCCAAATCCTTGGATGGGCATGTTAATAGCGGAGGACTCAGTGCCCCATCTGTGACTGTTCCAATCGGATAGATAGAACCTTCGGCCTGCCAAGGTCTCCGCGTATCCATCGTCTTGTGCCTTCATGCATACACTCTTCCAATACTCCGGTACACCTGGAAATAGTGATTTGAATCGTTCGTTCCAGCTGCGGGCTACCATGAAGTTAACAGAGATTCCGTACTGTGTGAACGCCTTTTTCTGCAGGGCTTTATCACCTATTCGATAGTTACACGATAAGTTTACAAATTTACCGTTGTACCGCTGGTTGACTGCTTCCGGCTCATCCGCATAAAATGCATCAACAAACTCGTCGTAATCCCGGCCGGCTATATCGGAGCCCGTAATACCGTGGAAGTCAAGACCATCTCTAAACACGTTCAGCATGTTTTCATCGCCTGACATGATCGCCATGCCTCTTGACTCTTGACCGCTAGCATCAAATTCAGATAGCAAGTATCCATCTGGTGCACAAATCATAGTCTTGGTGGGTCCTTTTCGCGGCACTTGGTGCTGAGCCAATCCGACCTGCCAAGCTTTCTTTCGTAATGTCTGAGAAGAGTAGGTCATGCGACCTGTATAAGTGCTGAAGATACGAGGTGATCCGTGGCTGAGGCCATCGCCTGTATAGCCAACAACTCTCTCAATACCGTTTAAGTACTTATTGGTCAAGGTGATAAGTTGTCTGAAATCCAGCACGTTTTTAAGTAGCTTGGCTTTGCCGTCATCGCCGGCTTCAATCAGTCTGTTCTGGATAATCAATAGGTCGTCTTTTGCCGTAGATCCTTTGCCGCTTTTACCTATGTTTAGAGGCGTTAGTCCGTTATCCTTAAATAAGAATTGACTTAGTTGAGAAGGAGAAGAGATAACTGACTCAGCTACTCCCATATGTCTTGATATTTTGCGCTTGGCTTCTTCTACTCGTATCTTAGTCTTAGCAGCAAGAGGTCCATTCAGCTTCAAGCCAAGTAGCCAACTGTAAGCAATAGGTAAGATGCACTTTTGCTCAATTAAGTAGCCACGCACTGAGCTCTTAGGTATATTGAGTTCGCAGTATTGAGCTAGCATAAGCGTCCACTCAGTGTCAGCCATAGCCCGTTGTGTCCAGTACTCAGAGTTCTCACCGGCTACAATATCGTGGCCTTGCTTTTTCATCTCTATGAACTCTGCTGCTCCAGGTATGTCCATTAAGAAGTGGTCAACGCAATCTGCTAACGAGAATCTCTTTTTACTAAACTCCATCTTCTGAGAATTCTTAATCCATTTGGCTATAAGACTGGTATCACGCCAAGTAATACGTCGCATTGAGTCTAGTGAGATGTCGTGTGCTAAGCACCAAGTTGTATCAAAGATGGCATTATGTGCGTAGACTACCTTGCCGGCTAACGAGTCGATAATGCCAGGTAGGTCGTTAACGTTTTGAGTAAGAACAGACATACCGTCCGTGCCTGTTACTGATATGTCTGTTACCGTGGCAGTACCTTGCGGTACTCTGAATGGCTCTAGGGCGAATTGTGTGTTAGCCCTGTCTAGACTCTTTGTTTCTAGATCTAGAGAATGTAGGTGATCTGATGTTAAATACTTCATTCTTTGCTCTCCGAATTATTGCCCAAGTATCTTCTTAGTCCTCGCACTTAAGCCCATAGCCCTTGAACAGAGACTATCGACGTTTTCTAAACCTTCAAATAATCGTTTGATTATCATTTCATTGTCCATATCCGGAGTATACATATCGTGATCACGAATGGTATACACAGGCGTAGATGCTGATGGGCTGACTTGTATACCTTGTTGTCCCCCAGTCCTCATTTTAATACGTTGAATCCTTACTTCTTTTAATAGCTCGGCTTTCTTCATTATGTCACGCCATAGGTTCCTCAAAAACCCTCTAGACCCTTTGTTGATAAAGCTAAACCCGAATTCTTCATTGACAGCAAACTCAAATGATGCCTTAGTAAATAAGTCTACACTAAATATACCAGATTTATCATCTATCCATTCTTCTATTGCTGCAAGTATAGCTGGTTTATTGTCTAAAACCAATTGCTTCTTATCCGCAGACTCGGGTGCTCGACCGTAGTATTCAAACCCTGACAAGTCCATACTTTTAAGGTGGGCGTGTAAATCTTCCGCAAACTCTTTAGTTTCTAGCGCGCCGTGGAATTCTACTGAGAACTCCTTCGGCAATTCCTTTTTCTTTTTGCATATATGAGGGTATATCCTGTTGTCTTCCTCTTCAACCCGCATAATACTAGTGGAGTTACCGAACATAATCAAATTAGCATACGTGGTATGCATCTCGACGTCAGTACCCATTCGTCTGATAGGTACTCTTTCGGATGTTACCATGAATTTGAATTTGGCGTTGACCGCGGCGGCTTTATTATCTGATAACTTATTGGATTCGTTGACTAGAACAAGTAGGTTGTCTTGCATGTAGGAGTTGTACTTTTCCTCTAAATTTTCTAGTTGTATGATTGCTGTGTTATGCCGGCCTAGTACTGCGGCCAATCCCTTGAAGAAAGCATCTTTACCTACTCCGTGAGTATTGGATATCAACATCAACATATGTTGGATTTTGTGTTCAGGCTTTTGTACTATGTGAGCGCACCATTTGTTGGCGTAGTCTGCGTCCTGCTCCCATACGTAGTCCATCAGGAACTCCCACATCTCTACATTTCTAGTAGAACTAGACTTGTTAGTACCTATATTGGGCGTTATGTATTTGTTGACTAATTTGATGTCTCTACCTGTTGACGTCTCACACTCATATACAGACGCTGCTTTAGGTTTATAGCCTATACCTTGAGCTTGTTGTCTGTCATTACTTTTTAGCCATACTTCGAATATGTCTATCTTTTTTGTCTTTGACTCGCCCTTAGCATCCACGGTCTCCAAAGTAACTGTATGTCTATACGTGTTTCTAGCTGCGTCCATTTTTATGAATGTTTTTGTTTTCTGATCGAATACTCCGTGAGGAGATGCCAGCAATACAAGTGTCTCATGGTACTCAGACAACTTAACCTGGTATGGGTTTGCGCTATAACTCTCATCTTCGTAGAGTTCTGCCATGCGATTTAAGAAGTGATCTAGCGAAATCACGTCGCCTTCCGGTTGCTCTAACTTGGTATACTCTTCTCTAATTACCGCGTTGGCTCTGTTCTTTGCTAGGCCTAAACCCTTAAGTTTGCACATCAACCTAAACATATGGTCATCACGACCGCCCGGTGGAATGTCTTGAACCTCATCTTCAGCCGCGATGTTGTTGGTGTTTTCTCTTACTATTAGGTGCTCTACCAGTGCAAAAGGTAATTCGGGTAAATCTCCTAACTCGCCAATGTCCGACGTTATTTTGTACGGACCACTCGGTGTTGGGCCAACTACAAATGCTCTATCTGCTCTGATGTCCACACTGTCGTATTTAAAGTCATCTATCTTTGGGGATGTTGATGATCTTATCCACTCACCGTCAGACAATGACGACGGATAGCTAAAGTAAAGGTGGAAGCAACCAGGTGATTTTGATTTGACTTTAAAGGCGCCCAGCACGTCTATACCGAAGGTTTCTACTAGTTTATCTAGCGACGCGGAGCCTATATTGGTTTGCATCCCTCTGGTTTTATCATAGTTATCCACATCTACTATGACGGCTCTTTTTGTGGGGTTTATACCATAACTGGTAAGCGCTACATTATACAGTTCGTCAGGCCACTCGGCTATCTTGTTGACGTCTGTAGTAGCTGGCATGTTGAACTCTTTGCCGTTGCCGTTAGCTTTTGGATGCCACCCTTCTCTCGGCGTATTGCCGTCTGACTTTTTACCGTTCCAATTCTTCGGCGTTATTTTTCCGTATATGGGAAATGTTTTGAAGCCTTTAGATGCAAACCTTTGCGCCGCTTGCTTAACCTCGATTGCTCTTTCCGACATTTAATGATCTCGAGTGTGTACAATCCATATCTTATTTGGTACAATGCACTATGCTATTATCAGATTACTATTTGTATTTTCTAATAACGTCCGTATCATCGTCTTATGCTGACGACACAGGCTGGTGCTCTGTACATGAAGTGTTTTCATCTTTTGTCCACACAGAGTTTACTCGTGAAGGACAGTACTTGTATTTTGATTACGAATTCGGTAAAGATATACCTTGTATAGGTACGGAACTACTTAAATCGGGTGACAAAGATCTCATTAATACAGTGTTTAGGTTCTTATTTTCCTTGCAAGAGCAGACTGGCGTGCAGTTAATGTGCAAACATAATATGAAGTCTGTATGGATGGGCTTTGGCATAGAGTTAGATTTCTCTATTTCTATCAACCGCAAAAGTTGCATCACTATCCTTAGCAACAACTCCTGCAAGACTGTCAGCAACCACAGCGGTCAGCTCGTATAAAAACTTAGTAGGTCGGCCTACTCCTTCGACAGAGCTCCTTTCTGATTCTACTTTGACTACCATGTTTTTGTCGATCAGTCTGAGTATATTTCGTGTGACACTGGTGGTATGCCTACCTTGCCTAGTGACTATTTCTGCTATAGAAATCGGACCTTTAGCCATTAGTACACAAATAGACGCCTCTTGTAGGCTAGAAAAGCCTAGCTGCAAAAAGCGGTCCATATCTCTTTCTATCATGGTATTTGTTTATCTCCGAATTTTACTTTTATGCTGCACTTCGCAAATACAGCTAATACAAGTGCGCAAGTCGTCAGCTTTAACCACTCCGCGAAGTCGATATCCCTAATGTCGTACGCCTCTATCAAGTCTAACAAAGTGGCTGCTTGAATAATAAATAAGGTTATAAATATTGCTTTTTGGGTCATTCTTATGTCTCTGTATTTTGTGTCGTGTTTCGCACCATGGGGACGACATCACCCACTATATGAACTATAGGCGCTTGCTAATTTATACTTAACCCTAGATAAGGATAATCAGCAGGAATTACACTGAATCTTATCTAGCTGGAGAACATAGCCACTCCCTTTACAGCTGGACTAACTAAACAGCCGAACACTTATTATACTACAACAAGATGTAAATGTACAACTTTATTTACTACGGCCTATATCAGTCGCCGCAGTACAACCTATTCTCTTCAGCTTGAGCTTTGGCTATCCTTTCATCTGTTTGCGCTTTAAATCTCAAAGCGCGTAATTGTTTGGCTGTTAGAGGTGTAGACGTACAAGCGGATGACCTGTGTGACTTTAGCCACTCACCGCTCTCCTCTCTTTGTTTTTCTATCATCTCTTCTCGTTCTTTACTAAAAGTGGGTCTCATCGTGTCACCATTGGTGGATTGCGTTTGCTATTATGAATAACATCGTTATAACTTCTAGAGTTATGAAAGCTATTTTGAATTTAGTCATCTTACATATTTTAAGTTTTGTTTGTTATTGAAGTCCCAACAGCCTTCGTCTCTTCTTATTGATTGTCTACGGCCGTTCAAGCACCCGTTCTCAACTGAGTTGTCAAACGTCCTCAAACTCATGAACTCTAAAGTGCCGTTATTTACCTTATTTACCAGTTTGTTGCGGCTAATTTCCACCCAATCTGTGCAAATAAGTGCATTAGCGGCCATATTGAACGCTCTATCGCGCTCCGCGGGCGTCCTATGTACACAAATGACATTCTCACCTTCACTAAAACTAATAAGTGCAGCCATAGTCAGCCTAAACGTATTACCTTGATTCCTACCTGTATCAGACATTTCCGCTATTCTCTTTTTATAAGTAACAGTATAACTACTAACGTACAAGTAAATCTGGCTACTTCTAGTTATGCGGCGTGCGCCGCTAGAACTTCTTTAGCTTTCGGACTGATCTCCAAAAACACTATATGGACTAATCTACTGGGATTTCTTGATTTGACTATCTTCTTCAGAGCTGTCTTGTTTGACTTGCTGACTTGTAGCATACAGTCTTTAGCTATACGCCTGACTCTGTCATTACTGCTATAGTATGCGGCTAAGTTCATGTCTAAGACGCAGCTGTAGAGCGGTCTATCTTTACTTTTCTCCATTTGAAGCCTCCGTGCGTGTTTCGTACTTTGTTACAGCAACTGGATACGTTTTGATTTCGTATTTTGCACGTCGCTCCTTCGATATCTGCGTTATCTATTGACTCGAGCGTAGGCCATTCGCGTATAAACTCTTCATCCAGACTGAACTGGTGGTATACGTAAATTCGAGGGTGTCCATTACCAGTTCTTCTAGGTTTAGGTGTTTGCACTTTCCTAGGAATAGCGGGCATATTACTTGGGTGCACAATTGGTACCTTTGGTTGTAGTACCTATACGTAAATCTGTTAGTATGTGCTTATCGCCGCCGATAAGTGACACATCGACCCAAGCTGTATCTACAAGATCTACACATATACCGTGTTCATCTGATATCTTTTGCAGCAAAGCGTGGACGTACGCATGAATAGACTTCTCAACTGGCTCACTCACTGGCGTATCTCCTTCATCCTGACGTCTACATCGTCTTGTGTAAAGGCGTGACTAGACAAGATATTGCCTGTCGTCCTTCTCACAGATTCACACATGATGCATTTGCACGTCTTAACACCGTTGTCTTCTACGTAGCACATCACGTACATGTGCTTGTCAGTACACGTGTGAGCTCTAGAGTTAAAGCCGAAGAGTGGGTCATAATCGTATGTATAGCGGGCTTTACACTCTTTGCACTTCGCTCTGACGCCTGTTATACTCTCCACTCCTTTGGGCGCTTTTGAGTATACGTATCCACAGTATGGGCATTGCGGCCAACCTTCGTTGTTCACCCTACCCGATGTGTACATGGGTTGCAGCGGACTTATGGGGTGATCCGCCACGTCCAAAAACCACGGTTCTCGGCGTACCATCATTCCTTTCTCCTTTCGCTGTTGGCGGTTCTTACAGCTTGGTTCCTGCCCGCAACAGTGCACAGTCCATTGAGATAAGACTTCACCTCTTGAAGCTGCGTGTTAGGCAACCCCAAGAGCATGCGCTTAAGTTTTACCATCTTTTCAGGTGGGATCTTATTAATCATCGCTTGCGTCCAAGATCTCAATAAGGTGATCAATATTGGCATTGCACTTGATCAACATGGATGAAACTTTCTTAGACTTAATATCTAAGGCACTCAGCTCTGCGGCTCTTTCTTTTTCAGACTTAATCATCTTAATTAGCTCCGCATCTTCAAAGTTAGATACGTTGCAGCCGTTAATTTGAATTACATTTTCGATTTTTAGCATGGTGTTCTCCGATTGTTTATATTCACTTGGTAGCCATGTAAGAATGGCGGGTTTTTGGTGTTGGTCGACTCTGGTACAAGGAGCAGTACCTTGTACAGACTCTGTAGGTATTAATGGGTGATGCTCGCTGATTTCTTGTTGGGCCAGAAATGCTTCTTCGTTACTGAAAACCCAAAACCGGTCGTCCAACTTGGGCTTCATACTGCAACCTTGATCGTCCGCTATTTTCTTCGTTTGGTCGGACATTTTGTACACACGGCCTTGTTTCACTCTGGCATTGCTGCCCGCTACTCTAAGTACATAATAGCATGTGTCTACTTGGTTTCCGTCCACATCGACCTCCGTCCAGCGTTCTGGCGAAACTGCGTAGTTGCCACTGTTTGTTAGCACGTATGTGTCCTTACCTACTACTTTGGAGACTTTGTACACATGGCCCTGTTCCACCTTTCTATTGGTTGGACCGTCCCTTCTAAAGTATCTTGTCACAACTATTCCTTTTTCGCTTTGTTTGAATACTAATTATACTACAGTTTGTACGTCTTGTACAACTATTTTTGAAGTGGCACTACTCCGCTTGAAGTATGAAGCACGCAGGGATATCTTCGTCTTCTGAAATGATGCCTAGAGCTACCAGTTTTAGTCTGAGACCTACCTCAATCATCTTGGTACAACCTTGACTAGCCGCTTTTCTTGCTCTGTCATTTTTACTTCAACAGCTTTTGCAGCTTGGACTCGTTCTTCAGTCAATTCAGCCTTTCGCCTACGAATCATTAGGTCATTAGTTATGCGTCTAGCTAAGTGGTTAATTCCAGCTGCGAAATCTGAAACTGCAACTGCAGCCACCCGATGCTGCAAAACAAAGCCTACTTTGCAATCGCTTGCCAAGCTCTCCCACTGAAACGTAATATCAATATTGCCGTTTTTTAGTTCTATTGATACTATGTTTGCAGCTAACTCTCCATGCAACGCAACTTCTTCAAGTACGGTCTTTTTGAACTCTAAAAAGGTATCTTCGTCCTTGGTTGCGTTCTTTTTATCAAGAAGGACATGGTCACGATACCATGTTTGCATCTCTAGACTGTATTTAGATACGTCTCTGTCTTTCAATTTTTCGCACAGAGTAGCCACCAGAGTATCAGCTTTATCTTTAGTAGCAAACGAGCAGTACACGGATGGGTGATACCCTCTCCAGTGACCGGCATCTATTTGTAGCTTACCGTCTAGCTCATCAAGCAAACATGCAGCTTGGCTGCCTTGAATTTCAAAGCTATTTGCGTTCATATGATCTGATCTGCAAGGCACAGTATTCTCCAATTAAGGTTTAAGTTCGTCTAGTGCAGCTTGTAACTGCTCTCTAAATTTATAGCACTTTTTGACGTCTTCAGGCTCATTGTCAAAGACAAATCGCTCCATAGGGCTTAACTTCTTTGCAGCCAGTACTTTGCGCTTAGCAGACGTCCAAGACGGTACAATGTATCGCGTATCCAGTACGTCCTCGCCTCTTCGCACTGCGTCCTGGGTACCTAGTTTGGCCTCGCGCATAATCTGGTCTTTCGAGTACGCGTAGTACCCTGTACTAGGCACCACGCACGCTGTAAATAGCTGAAGACCTTTATATGTGGTACCATTGATGTTGACGGTTGCTGTTTCGTTTTCTATATCTCTAACTACTACTGTTTTCATTTGTCACCGTCCGTATATGGTTAATGATTGTACAGTGGTACGTGTTGTACTTTTCCGACAGATACTTGGCTGTTGCAGGCATATCTTCGTTGTCCTCATCGTCCCACGTAAAGGTCATAGATGGGCTGCCATCGTCGAACTTGTTAAGTTCTACAATAACATCATCCGGCGTATTGTCTCCAGTGATAATAATCAAGCTTTCTCTACTCATAGGTCACCTATCTTTATATCTGGTTGAGTGAGCTTAAATTCAAGCTCTTTTATAGCGCGCTCGCGATTTACGTGTATAGACCTCTCACTGCCGCATGTTACGCAATAGCCGGAAGGTTTGTGGGTTACAGTAACAAGTTGAGTCTTAATCATAACTAACCTCGTTTGGGCTGGTTTTGTCTTCTTCGCTGGTGGCGTCACATATCCTGCATCGGTAATAAAATATCTGTTCACAGCCATACTCGTGGTCGAAAGAGTCATCAATAATTTCCAGATCATGGTCACAGTCACACATAACAAGTTACTCAATAGGACTGGCAAAAGCGCCAGCCGTTTAGTTTTAACGTTATATTTCAAGCTTATCCATCTTTTCTATCAAGTGCCTGCAAAATAACGACATCCTTTTTTCAGCCGATTGATCGTCGATTTTCTCAAGTATGGCTGCTTGCTGTGAATAATATTCTTCCATTTCATTTAGGTATTTTCTGAATTCTAAGCTAGGCTTGTCCGCTACCGCTCCACTGTTGAGATGCTGCCTCAAATAATAGTTTGTGTTACTCACTAATACCTCGTTTTACTTTGATTAACGCCACGTCGCTCTTCGCACTCGGGTTTCGGGTATCTATTATCTAAGGGCAAGGCGCCTGCGCAGTGCATTTGGTTGTACTTTTCGATCTTAGCGTCGTATAGCTCTTTACTATCGCACGCAGTTAGGCACAACAGTACCAATGTGGCTCTAATCATGTCTCCAACCTGGTTTTAAGTCTTTTAAAAGGGTTAGCTCACTGGTATAGTTTCTAAAGTTAACCCATTTACCGTCGCACTTATAGACTACACGAACTGAGTTTTTCGCACGGCGTGGGAACGCTTTGACTATACCATTTTCGTATTCATCGTCACCGAAGTGTTCTGGTTGGTAGTGAACTTTGTCCCCTATTTTTAAGTGCGCTAAGTCAATCATGCGTCGTCCAGCATAATTTTACGTATCCTCATTAAGTGAAGAGCTTGAGACTTAGCGTCATCAAGCGCATTGTGGTGCTCACCTACTCTTTCCAATTTGACTTCTGGGAACATGTTTTTGACAGTCCTGTAACATCTGTCGTTATAGAACTTCCAAGGTAATCCGTGGTTTACGCTGCGAAATGCGTCCTCCAAAATAACGTTGTCGAATGCAGCTCCGTTACCCCAAACTAGCTCTACACCGTTAGCCTGCAGCCAACCAGAAAACTGGTGAAGAGCGGCCCAAAGAGATGAACAGTCTCTCTTCAATGCACCTCGCGCAGCATCGGATTGACTCATCCACCACATTATGGTGTCGCCGCTTATCGTCCTGCCACAGTCTACGTTGTCTTGTAGACTCACATTCACGTAGAACTCGTCAAATATCTCGCCATCGCAAAACGCTACAGCGCCTATAGCTACGATTGCGGCCGTAGGCTTTGTGTCCATTGTTTCTAGATCTACCATTATTTCGTTAATCATACAGTTACTCCTTCTGGGTACTTAGTTGTTAGGGCTCTGAACTCATCGCCGGCCACTTTGTCGCAGGCTCTGCAGGCCATACCTGGCACTACGTTGTTGTGGAAGTTCGCATCGTCGTACCATGCACCTTCTTCTTCGTGGCCGCAGTGCTCACACCGGTAGATAGCTACAAAATCGCGTCTGTTTTGGCTTACAATTCGTTTTATGTTCATTCCTTTGCTCCTTCAACTGGCGAATTTCTAGCTAGAGGGTTCTGCATTTCTTTGAATCGCTCAAAAAACACTATTTTGTCTTTTATTGTCGGACTCGGTAAATTGTAATCGCCTTTGTGAGTGGTGTCGTAGTTACCGCCCCAAAACCTGGCGTCTGGCACGTTATCGCGCAACCACGGTTCAACTGACCTCATAACTCTAGGTAGCATGTGCGTCATTAACCCAGATTCACCAGTTAAATACGCAAGATCTTCGTAGATATGGTCGATTGACGTATGTAGACGACCTGTGGTTAAGTTTCTCAATCTTTGTATGTCCATTATTCGATTCCTTTACCTTAGTTGGCAGCGCGCTCTATGTTCATCCCATAAATCCTTCAAGTATTGAGTTTCTATCGCGTTAATTCCGATTTGTTTAAGGCTATATTATACTACAGGAAGATGTAAATGTACAACTTATTTTGCATCGTCCTTCACTTTGAATGTCTGGCATACGCACAATTGACAACCGTTCTCTCTGCTACGTCGATCAATACAAAAGTGTCTGTGGTACGCATGACCGCATTTACAGTGTTCGTGCGCGTTGTACTTTGGATTTCGCGCTCTGCGTTGTCCATTGAAGTTATCTTCGTATACGTACGGCGGTTCGATCTTAGCTGCTTTCTTAAATGGCCACATGGCTATCTCTCGTTAGTTTATCTAGCAAACCGAATGCGGCTTCGCTTTGAATCTGGTCAGCTAGCATCCTAAGCGCATCCACTACCTCTTTTGGCGTACCTAGATGCGTAGCCGCAAAGTGGTATCTGTTGTTTTCCCACAAGACCACTATGCCGCTTTGGTCTGCAGGCTGGTTCACGTTTAAATACATCGACTTTAGTGCTGTGTGATTACCGTTCATCAAACTCTCCTTCTTGAATTGATTTTTGTAATGCTTCCACATGCGGTACCGGTTTACGTGGAGATGGCCTTTACAGTGAGGCATAGGTACTTAGATTTAGGCGAGCTAACTACATAGTCATCCGTCCACTGGTACTAACGATGGACTTATCTTGACGACATCGACTTCTACATCTTTATCTTTTTCGTCACCGTTTATCATAAAGTAATCAAGTAGACTAAGGGATCCGTTCGGATTGTGCACAATAACAGAGCCCTTGGACGGACTACGAAACTCCGACATACCATTCCACTCGCCGACCTTAACAAATGTATCGTCTGTGACCTCGCCTATGGTAATGGCGTACCTGTTGATTTGCTTTATCTTAACTTTTATTTCCATCACTTACCTCTCATTTCTAGGTGTAGAAGGCTAAAGAAGTCATTTACCATTGTGGCACGCTCTTCGTCCGTCGGACTTGGCAGATAATACTCGCCTATGTGGTTGGGGTCGTAAACCCCGTCCCAAAACCTGTCATCCGCTTCGCACAACGTACTCCGCAACCACGGTCTCATCGCTTTAAGCGCACACGCGGTGATACGGTCTTGGCTGATGGGCCCAAGTATCGCAGCTATGTCATCTTGTACGTCAAGATTATCTGTGTGCGCTTTACCGGTTGTTAATGATCTTAGTCTTTGGATGTCCATACTGTTATACCTTTATTAACTCTATTAAGTCCACAGGCGCGTAGTCCAACGCCCCACTGTTGTTTACGTAGATCACAACAGGACAAGGTGCTCCGTCGCCGTTTACACCAGCAACATCCCTGCACAGGTACGAACCCTTATCCATAGCTACAAACTCGCTCCTTACCTCAAATTTCCCAACTAAAATCGTGTCACCTTGTCTTGGTTTAAAATCGCTCATAATACGTATCCTATATCAGTTGATTCTGCTATTAGTCGTTATTCCCCCAAACTAAGAGAAAGGCGCCACCCGCTACCCAAGGTCCTGCACCGTACCACAACATACAAAGTCCTGTAACTACTAGTGTGGCTTGAATACTTGCTCTTATCGCTCGTTTGATTTGTGTCCTTCCGTATCCGCTATGTCAACTGGTTTGTACCAACAAACGTCGGCACTAAGAATGCGTACGTCCATTCGTCCTTTCTATTCGCCAACAAGCCATCTCTGCTAGGATGCGGGTCATGCACAACTCTACCGTTAAGCCCGATTGTTGCGTGCTGAGTTCCTCGGATAGTTGGACCGTAGATCATGTGGTAGGTGTCCGCTTTACTGTTGAATTGGGCGAGACTAAAATCGATGGGCATAGTTTCTAAATGGATGAAATTATGCTCCGCCAAAAACTCATTCAGACGTGTGTAGAACGTATCGCTATCGCCAAGCTCCAGAAAATGCGGCACGTCTTTAGTCATCAACTCTAACAACGATGCGATACACGCTCTTTGGCAGTCACCAAATTGGTTATTGTCCGGGTCGTGTAGGACAGTCATGTCAACTGGTTTCATTGCTTAAACTCCTACACATGTGTTAGCAAACTTCTTTACAAACGCAATAGCTTCTTGCATAGTGAACTTGTTGTACCTTCGTATGTCTACGTTACCGGAGGCCAGCCAAAACTTACCATCAGGATCTCTGTACCCAGTCTCTATATCTCTGTGCCCGAATCCAGTCAGCCTGTCTAATACCGTGAGGCTTCCTAGATTTGTATGAAGAGCAGACGATGTATCGTCAGTATCTGAAGTGCGTGCCCTGTGAAACTCTAGACTGCTGAGCAAGGTCTCGGGCACGACGTGCTTGTAGCACTCTTTATTAAAGTCGTTAACATACTTTTCGGGCTCCATTATTTACTCCTTTGTAAAGGTTTAGCGGTCAACCATGGTAGCAACTCTTCTTTATCAAACGGATTACTGCAGTAATATAGACCTCTATACTTAGTAACGAAGACTCGCTCGTTCCACACATCATCGTTTACTAAGTCTGAGTCTGTTACCAGTATCGTTGTACCTTGCCTTGGACTAAAGTCTACCGTATTTAGACTCTCGTTTCTAAAGGCATCTTTGAATTTCGATACGGCAACAAAAGGGCTTGGGTCATACACAAATATACCTGATTGCGTATCAAGGCCAATACCTACGCGCCATTGATCTCTGTCTTTCACTATCTCCGCCAGCACTGTGAAGCCATCGTTACCGAAATCTATTTGTATGTCGCTCATTCATTTACTCACTCTATAGGGTTCAGGTGATCTAGTCTTTGTTATCTCTTGCTAAGTGTTGTGTGCTTTGCAACCCTGGCCATCGCTATTATGCAATATAGACGTAGCCAGAGTTACTTTGTAGTTGGTAGTTGCATTGATTAATTTCTAAGGTGAATAGCCGGGCTATCGTTTAGGCCTGGGTTTATACTTTCCCTCCATCTTACAACCTTTGGTCGTCACTTCTACATCGAACGCTACCATTATGCGCTCTAACGTGTCTGCACGCGGCCATCGCGTCTTTTCTTCGGCAAGGTTAGCTATAGTAACATGGTTCAAGAAGGTTATCTCCGCAATCTCTTTGTATGACTTACCTGATGCGTTGATTAGGTCTACACATAAATCCTTCAATGATCGCGTAGTATTCCCTAACGCGTACATTTTAACTTTATCGTGCACAGACGCGTATATTGACGCTATTACCATCTGGTGTACGTTGGACTTGGACTTGGACTTGGACTTAGACATTGGATAGAGTCTCTTTTAGTTGGCTGATGATCTGGTTGAGTCGTTCGTTCTCGGCTATTAGGTTGGCTGTTGATTCGACCGCGTGTGCTTGTAACTGAGACAGCGGGTCCGCAGGTGAACTAAGCTCTCTGCTCTCAGGCTCTTTGGTGATTACGCCGTATTTGTCTATGGTAATAAGCTTCTTTTTCTTTAAGGCTACAATTGACGAGTACGCGGCTTTACCGAAGTAGGAGGCCAGGTGTTTGCGGACTACAGTGCCTGTAGGCGAGGTGGCGAGGTGCTCTAGTATTTGATCTTGTAATTTTAGGTGAGTCATATTAATTCCTTTGAGGTTAGTTTTTGATTTGTCAAGTTAATAATACTACATACTGTTGTGGATGTACACTTATTTTTGAATGGGCTCGGTCGGCATATTAATGGTGACCTCTTTTGTACTTTTGGTTCTCGTAGCTACTTCTTCTATATTAGTTTTTTATATTAAGTTACTCTGTATATGCATCTAAGTTATAAAGGCGCTTTTTACCAGTTTATGCGGGCATAGTTATCGGCTGCAAAATTTTTTATTTTTTTTTGCACTAGAAGTTGAATAAAATGGCTTTGAACTGTTTTTGTGGGCTTAGGGCGGAGAGTTGATAAAAAGTGCCTCAAGGTGAGTGAGGTGCGGAGTTTTGAGAATGGGGAGCTGAGAACGGAGGGACTGAGCTCCCACGCACCTGCTGTAATAAAAGTATACCAAAGATTGAATTTTTCAGTAACTATGCACTATGTTCTCAGCACTTAAGTTGTTGTTTTTATTATATATTTTTATCTACTGCAAAGTTATTTATAGTTATTCAATATTGGTAGCTCAAAATAGCTAAAAGTGAAGTTTATCTCTAGTTATCTTATTTATTTTTTTTTTTTTTATATATAGAATTTGTTCAAAAATGTAACTTTTATTGCACTAGATGAAAATACTATAATAAAAACAACAACTTAAGTGCAAAGTTTACTGCAAAGATTCCCGAAAGTTATTTGCAGTAGCAGCCTGGATAACTCAAAGTTATAATGCAGCCGGGGGGCATCAAAAACAGCGCCCCAGAGCAAAGTTCCGAGCAGTTTCAAACTTTAATAATGGTATCTCGGCCAAATACGTCCCACGTTCAATGCTTAAACATAAAAATAACTCAGAACGATGTTCCAGAGAGCGCTCCGCATACTCCTCTTAACGTCTGAGGGGGGCTGGCCCGTAGGTTATTATGGGCTAACTTTGAAGTAGCCTAGAGAGCGCCAGAGTAGCTCTTAGAAGTACTTTACAAAATCCTTAGAGCATAGTTTTATGTCCTTTTGGACCTTTGTGGGGTAGTTTCTGACCAATCAGTAAGTAATGTTACCGAACAGTACCACAAAGTGCAAGAAGTAACCCATTTGTCTGGGTGTACATTGTACGTCAAACATGTTATACATTGGAAACTCACATTTGGACCTTTCGGCAGTTTGAAGGGAGCCACATGGACCTTTGACGTCTAGTTTTGAGTGGTTCAGAGACTCAGGCGCCCAGAGCGATGGGCTGAGGGTTTGGGAGCCATGTGAAGTAGAGCCGAAGTAGATTCATTCAAAATCCAGTGTACATCGGGTGAATAGAGTTATACTATAGACATTCAAATCAAGTAAACGAGAGACGATAATATGGCGGATTTAAAGAAGGAAGATGTGTACTTCGCAGCGGCTTTGATCATGCAGAATGAAGACGTTCCGGCGAAGTTTATTAAGGAACACAATGTGTGGGGAGCTAAAAAGTATGTGACCTGCGCGATATTGACTGAAGCGTCTTTGGCTGAAGTAACCAAGTTTATCTTGTGGGCCATAGATGAATTGAAACCAAATGATAAGTCTTTATACGAGGCTTGTGTTACTGATTGTCTTGTTGACGCAGTTGACCCTGTCTTCGAAGATTCGTCGAGCTCATATTATTATTAGTTTAATTGCATAGGTACTGTGTACATTTGAAAATTGTTGCAGTATAATGTAATTTCAAAATAAAGCTAGCTTTACACGGAGACTTATTTTGCTGGAATTATATTTGATAGGTTGGGGAGCTCTTGGAGTTGCCTGGCTGATAACCCCAGGAGTGTGGGGCGCCTTGTTTGGGTTACTGTTCGCAGTGGCCACTTTTGTAGCTTGTTGGGCCGTAGCAATTGTTCTTGTCCCACTAGTTGCCTTTTTTATAATTGTCCCTGTACTCCAATTACGGAGTCATTAAGTGCTAAGCACGGAGAAATACCATGACCAAAGCAAAACAAGAAGTTGAAACCACTGAAGGTGTTACACACGAAGAGCATGTTGCCGAAACTAAGGTGAACAAGCTGGATATTATCAACGGCCGTATGCCTTTGGTTATTGTTTGTGTGATCCGCTTCCATGAAGATGCCGATGTCAAAGACAACGTTCTTGCCAAGAAGTACCACACTTCAGCAGGTAAGATCAGCGATGTTCGTAAGAGCCGTAACTTCACCTATGTCGATGAAGCCTACAAACCATCCGGTGCAGATATCGAATCAGGTATGGGTTGGGCCGCTAAAATGGACGAGCGTGGCGATCAAGATGGCGCCGCAGAGTTGGCAGATGTACTGGGCGAATTGGTGGTAGCTACTGAAGATGAGTCCGCTGCCTTTGCAGAATCGCGCAAAGCCACTCGTAAGCCACGCGGCAAGAAGGTCGGAGCTGAAGCGCCCGAAGAGCTGGAAGAGCTGGAAGAGCTGGAAGAGCTGGAAGAAGGCGCTGAAGACGACGATCTCTTTGAAGACTAAATCCTTTTAGTCCTAGCGCTACAAAAAAAGAGGGGCCTTTGAGAGAGGCGTCCCTCTTTTTTCGTTCAGAGAATACATTGATAGGCCATAGCAGATTCCTACAAAAACCTGGTATACATTCTGGCCGTCCATGTCGTATAATAAATATTCAATCAATCGAGTAAAGGAATTAACGTGAGCAACTATATTGAGAGCCTTAATTATAAAGATGAGCCATGCCGATTAGTGATGATGGATTGCAACGTACCTATCCTGAAGGGCGTTGAGTACGTGGCAGCGAGTGGCGATGTCTATAAGTTATCCGGTGGCGTCGCTCCTCACAAAGCAGTGGCAGCGGGCAAAATCTGCACTGATAACGGAGACAGGTTTCCAAGCGCGATATTAGCCAGATGGGCGACTATTGCAGAGTGCGAAGAGGCTGATGACGATGAGTTTGGCATGCGAGACTTTGTAGTGTTGTTATCCATAACGTATGAACACCTAAAACCGTACAACCACACACCGCACAGTGCAGCCTTGGTATACTTCGCTAGCTTGGCCGCAAAGCACAGCATCGATAACATAACGGAAAGGGACTTAATTCACCACATTATTTCTGGGGAGCCATTGTTCTCTCGTATAACCTCGTTACGTGATGGCATAGGTTGGATCGTAGTGGAGCAGAAGACGTCACAGGAAATGTACGACGACACTATGAGGATGTTGGCCGAATTTGGTTAAACTCTAAGAGCGAAGTTCCTGAGGCCTTAGTGGCCTCTTTTTTTTGACTTCTCGGCATGGACCTTCTCTTCCTCGCGGGCGTGGCCCATGCAGGGGTTCATGAAATACAAAAATAGACCTTCTCTTCCGCGCGGGCGCTTGGGACCCTCAGGGGTTCAGAGAATTGATGCGAAGGGCCACGACACAATACTGCCACGCAGGGGCGGGCGGCGGAGGGCTATTTTTTTAGAAAAAAATAACTCCGATCGAGAGGTTTAGTTATAAGGACCGCCACTTGACGGCCTTTTTGTTCTTAGATCATTTTGTTATTTAGAGCTATTGGCCTTATGTATATGTTTGAATGTATATTGGCCCCTTGCGCTATAAACCTGTGCGTAGGATAAACCCAATTTTAGCGCCGCTGCCTTATGGCTTAAATCCTTATGCTCTCCATAACACACCTTTTGGGCATCTTCATCAGTCATTGTTTTTGTGCTACTTGGACCTCTATCCCTTGCCTTTGGCATACTGTCAATTTGATCCTTCAGATCCTTTATGGTATTTTCCAAGTCAGTAACCCGGAGCTCTAATGCACTTTGAGTTTTAGTAGTCATAATATAATTCCTATTTAATAATTCAAATCAGTTATTTGATTTGATGGGATAATTATATCAAATCTGGAGAAAATGTAAAATAATCGTTTGATCTATCTATCGCGTTTCTAGTTCGAAAAAGATATTATACTTTTAGTCGCGAATATGAT
>JQIA01000406.1_pt1 | contig 21463 bp, 20 predicted proteins | sample 811431 | NCBI WGS metagenome assembly JQIA01 (sample SAMN02998118, study PRJNA258478) | marine sediment metagenome | biome: marine; feature: seafloor; material: sediment; isolation source: oil-polluted sediment collected from 3 locations (0.5 km, 0.7 km and 0.9 km)... | place: USA: Gulf of Mexico ...
TTTAATACTTTAATACTTTAAGGAAGGATTCTTCAAGGTGTAAGTTTTAAGTTCTTAATATAACACAGATATATTACATTAGATCATTAAGGTAAGGCACGTCAAGGTTTTGATTTTAATGGTTTTCAGAAACCATATTGATGGTAGATACAAACAGCCTTTGGATGAACTAAGGCTTTAGTAATCTTCCCTTTCTGATGTTTAACAATCAGTTGACCAACAGAGAGTTGATTAGCACTATTATTTTCTTGAACATCATTTTGTGTAAACAAACCAACATTTAAAGGTAAATCAGCAATAAATCCTGTAGATTTTAGCTGTTTTATTTTTTGTTTATTCTTATGTCTTTTGAGGTTAGAGCTATCACCAGAGGATGGCTCGTTGGTAAAACTTTTTTCTCGGCTTGCCGCAGCTACACAAATTTTACGTTCAGCGGCACGAGATAGTAAATGATTCTCAACCTCACAAGGTGTTTGAATATCAAAAGGAACTAATAATAAATGAATATGGCTAAATGCAGCAGTATCCACGATGGTTGTACTACTAGCGTCATCACCTGTTAGCATAGCCACCTTAATAGTACCTTGCTCTAAAGGTACCTCTACAATGTTTAGCGTGTCAGCTAGTGTTGTCCATGGATATCGATGGCAAAACTGTATTTGCTTCTGTGTGGCAACTACACCACGTTCACTGATTAATACTGCCTGATGCTTTGCGTCAATAACTAAACTTGTACATACATATTGAAAAGGTCTTAATTCTGCACTAATTCGAGTGATTAATTGCTTACATAACTCATTAAGTTGCATCAATTTCTGAGCATTATTTGTAATCGTTTTATCGTCAATAAAGAATAATTCTGGTAACTGAATGATGTCGCTAAGGTTGTTTATAATGTAATGACAGACATCTTCAATCGCTTCTTCATTAGATTTATACGTGGCAAAGATCGCCATATTAACCGTAGTGGGTACTTGGTTATTTTCAAAAAACTGCGCTGAATTTTTCGAAAGGGAATTCGAAAGGGAAGATAGTTGAGAAATAACTACTTGCATGATTTTTCCATATATATACCCGTGACACTTCAAGATGCAAGTATCACGGGTATAAACTATTTTTTAAAACTAACACTTGAAGCACTTATATTATGCTTTAAGAGCGATGGACGCCATTTTTAAAATACTTTCAAAAGATGCTGCGCCTGCAATAAATAAATTATTATGACAAAACATGGCGTCATCAATCCCTGTCACATTTTGTATTTCAGTCTCAGATAAGCCAGCCCATTGTTTAGGTAACGGTTTTCTGTCTTCAAATGATCCCAATTCAACAGGTACAGTATGAATTAACCATCTGTTCGACGAGGGATAAATAACGAATAAAGCATTATCAGATAAAGAGTGAACCATTTTTTTCCAAGGAGTAAATTTTTCTAATACAATGACTCGAGGATCGTTTGCCTTTTCAACCGCTTTAGCAACAATGTCTTTGGCATTTATTTCACCTTCAGCAGAAGCGATAAATCGATTTAAAATGCACGATGCAAAATCAACGGCTTCGTTAAAACAGCTATCAAAGTGGCTGTCTTCTTGCCAAGTAGGATTGAACATACCGATGGTTTGGCTAAGACTCACACCATTGTATACACCGTCAACATAACCACAATCAACCGCGTCAATTTTCGAAACTAAAGCGGTATCTACTGCATTAGCAATTATTTGGCTGCCATTGCAGATTTCTACGCCATATTTTTTCCAAATCAAACCAAATGAGGAATATGGAATACCATTTTCGCGCTCACCTGCACCACCGCGTTGATGGTGATCAAATCGATCGGTTTCGGGATCATATTCACCACCCACATCAACAACAATATTAGCCTTACTGATAATTTCAAAATCACGCGTACGTATTAGCTTAAAAGAAGACGAAAGTCGTTTAAGTGCGGCGACACTGAAAACATCATCCGCGTGAAAACTCCCATTGTGTGTAACTACTGTTTTGTTATTCATTTTTTCTTCTGTATTTACTTATTTATAAAAAAGGCCGATAACCCCAAGAGTATATCAGCCTTATATTGTATATTATTATAACGTTAATGATTCTCAGAAACCATGTTGACCGTATATTTAGGAATATCAACAACCAAGTCTTCATCACCTACAATTGATTGGCAACTAAGGCGAGATTCTGGCTCTAAGCCCCATGCCTTATCTAGCATGTCGTCTTCTAATTCATCACTTTCTTCGATAGAGTCAAAACCCTCACGAATAATCACATGGCAAGTTGTACAAGCACAAACTTTCTCACAAGCATGTTCAATAGTAATGTTATTTTTAAGTGCGATATTAAGCACACTTTCGCCTCGTTCGGCTTCAACTACTGCGCCATCTGGACACAATTCTTCGTGGGGTAAAAATATAATTTTTGGCATGTTATTTATCTCTTTTTATCTTTTCTTTTCGTGACTCGGTGCTCGTTATTAGTAATCTTACAACTTCTCAACTGACTGACCACTTAACGCTTTATTAATTGAACTATCCATGCGACGTTCTGCAAAATCTTCTGTCGCTTGATCTAGCTTTTTTATCGCCGCTTCAATGGCATCGGCATCATCGCCTTGACTGATGTCTGCTACAGATTTAATCACTTGTTCAATAGCCGTCACTTCATCTGTACTAAGTAAGTGGCGATCTAAAGTAATAGCAGCTTGAATAGACTCAATAACACGCGCGGCTTCCACCTGTTGCTCTTTAAGCATACGGGCATCTATATCAGCTTTAGCGTTATTCATCGAGTCTTTTAACATTTGGGTTATTTTACTGTCATCTAAGCCAAAAGCTGGTTTAACTTCAATGCTAGACTCAACACCCGATGATTTCTCCATAGCAGTTACCGATAATAAACCGTCAGCATCTACTTTAAAAGTAACTCGAATGTGCGCAGCGCCTGCGGTCATTGCTGGAATACCACGTAGTTCAAAACGTGCAAGTGAACGACAATCGTCAACTAATTCGCGTTCACCCTGTAATACATGCACCACCATAGCCGTTTGACCATCTTTAAAGGTAGTAAATTCTTGCGCTTTTGCGACAGGAATAGTGGTATTACGCGAAATAACTTTTTCTACTAAACCGCCCATCGTTTCTAAACCAAGCGAAAGAGGAATAACATCAAGCAATAACATATCGCTATCTGGTTTATTACCAGCAAGAATATCCGCTTGAATAGCCGCACCAATAGCAACAACTTTATCTGGATCTATTGAGGTTAGAGGCTTTTTATTAAAATGTTTCTCCACTTCACTGCGTACTAAGGGTACACGAGTAGAACCACCAACCATTACCACTTCAATGATTTCATCAACACTGATACTGGCATCTTTTAAGCTACGGCGACAAGCACGTAAGGTTTTTTTCACTAAACCAGTAATTAAACTATCAAAGGTTGCTTTAGTTAATATGGTTGACCACGTATTTTCATTATCTAAGACTAAAGCAACGTCAACATTGTCTTGCGTTGTTAATTGTTCTTTAGCTGCACAGGCTTGCTGCATTAATTGTCGCTCAAGTGAAGGCGATAGTGGGCGTGTTAAATTAGCTTGCTCAACTAAATAATCAACCAGTACAACATCAAAGTCATCGCCACCTAAAGCCGAATCACCACCTGTAGCTAGTACTTCAAAAACACCTTTATTGAGGCGTAAAATTGAAATATCAAAGGTACCACCACCTAAATCATAAATGGCAATAACACCCTCTTGCCCTGAGTCTAGCCCATAGGCAACGGCAGCAGCAGTTGGTTCATTAAGAAGACGTAAAACATTAACTCCAGCTAATTTTGCCGCATCTTTAGTGCTTTGGCGTTGAGCATCATCAAAGTGTGCCGGCACAGTAACCACTACACCCGTTAATTCACCACCTAGTGCTAATTCTGCACGTTGCGCTAGTTTTTTTAAAATTTCAGCAGATACTTGCACAGGGTTTATATTACCTTGGCGAGTAACAATTTCAGGATGATTTTCATCACCACCAAACTGATAAGGCAATGATGGATATTTACTTTGAATATCACTAAGTGAACGACCAATTAAACGTTTAGCCGATATGATAGTGTTTTGTGCATCACTAACACTTAGCGCTTTCGCTTCATCGCCAACGAGTATTTCATCACCCTGTAAAGTGCTTTGATAACTCACAATAGAAGGTAAAATATCATGACCTTTATGATCTGTTAACGTTTTAGCATTACCACTTTGTACACTGGCAATTAATGAATTGGTTGTACCTAAATCAATACCTGCAGCTAATCTATGTTCATGAGGAACGGTGCTTTGACCGGGTTCTGCTATTTGTAATAAAGCCATGATTTTATTTTCTTTATATAAAAATTAAGCGCGAATAAATTCCCGCCTACGGAGAAATCGCTTTTTAATCGTCAAAAAGACTTTCTTCTAGACGTTCGATTTCAATATTGAGTTTTTGATAGAATTTCAATTTACGTAAATTATCGCATGCAAGGGCATTAGATGCTGCACTATTTTCGAGGATTTGAACTGACATCAACTGAAAATATTGCTGATACTCTTCCGCTAACTCTTGTTGAGCAAGCGCTAGCGCAGCATCAATATCGTCAGCGAATTTCACTTCAGCTAACATCTCTCGTAGCTCCATTTGGCGCATAAGAAAACCAGTATCACCGAACGTATGTTGCTCGTTGGGTAAATCAACACCACGTAAGGTAAGTATATATTTAGCGCGTTTTAATGGTTGCTTCAAGGTTTGATAAGCATCATTAATTTCAGCCGATTTTTGTACTGCCAGTAATTGTTCTTGGCTTGAAGCATGAGCAAATTTATCAGGATGAACCACTTTTTGCAGGTTTTGATAAGTCTGTGATAATAGATTTAAATCGACATCAAAAGATTGTTCAATGGCGAATAATTGGAAGTAATTCAAAATAGTTTCGCTCTTAAAGACCTAAAATATAAACCAATACACTAGAGGTAACTCTCAGGTATTTGATTTAGTATGTAAGTTGGACTTCAGTCCGACAATGGGGCAATAAATCACCCCCTACAATGAGTGCTTTCAACGCTACAACGGGACAAACAAAGAGGTGAATTTGTTATCGCGACTGTTATACGTTGAAAGACTCACCACAACCACATTCGCCTTTAGCGTTAGGATTGGTGAACTTAAAACCTTCATTAAGACCTTCTTTAACAAAATCTAATTCAATGCCGTCAAGGTAAACTAAACTTTTGGTATCAATGATGATTTTCACATCTTCAATATCAAAAACGTTGTCGTCTTCGTTTAAGTCATCAACAAATTCAAGAACATAAGCCAACCCTGAACAACCAGTGGTTTTGATACCTAAACGTAAACCAAGGCCTTTACCTCTATTTACCATAAAAGATTTAACACGCTCTGTTGCTGCTGGCGTCATGATAACTGACATACTACTTTTCCTGTTTTTTACTCAGCTTGTAGGGGGGAGTTTATTCACTTTAGTTATTCACCTTAGCGATAAAGGTCTCCCCTATCTGATTAACCGTTTTTGCTTTTATAATCTTCAATAGCCGCTTTAATAGCGTCTTCTGCTAAAATAGAGCAATGAATTTTCACAGGCGGTAATGCTAACTCTTCAGCAATAGCGGTATTTTTAATTTTACCCGCTTCTTCAATTGATTTACCTTTAACCCACTCAGTTACCAAAGAGCTTGAAGCAATAGCAGAGCCACAGCCATAAGTCTTAAATTTTGCATCTTCAATAATACCATCATCTGAAATTTTTAATTGCAATTTCATTACGTCACCACATGCTGGTGCGCCAACCATACCTGTTGCTACTGATGGATCATTTTTATCCATAGAGCCAACATTACGTGGGTTTTCATAATGGTCGATTACTTTTTCGCTATAAGCCATAATATTTTCTCCTAGTAGCTGTCACTTTATTTTTTATATAGATAGTCTAAATAAAAAGTATTAGTGTCCAGCCCATTCAATTGAGTCTAAATCAATACCGTCTTTGAACATTTCCCAAAGCGGTGACATGTCACGTAAGTGACCAATAGATTTTTGTATAATTTCAATAGCGTAGTCTATTTCTTCTGACGTAGTAAAACGACCAAAGCTAAAACGGATTGAACTATGTGCCATTTCATCATTTAAGCCTAATGCGCGTAATACGTATGAAGGTTCAAGGCTTGCAGATGTACAAGCACTACCTGAAGATACGGCTAAGTCTTTTAATGCCATAATTAAAGATTCACCTTCAACAAAGTTGAAGCTAACATTTAAATTACCTGCATAACGCTTATCCGCATCACCATTGATAAACACTTGTTCCATGGTATTTAAACCTGCCCATAAACGATCACGCATAGCCGTTACATGTTCAAGATCTTGTGCCATTTCTTCTTTAGCAATACGACACGCTTCGCCCATGCCAACAATTTGATGCGTTGCTAATGTACCTGAGCGCATACCGCGTTCATGGCCGCCACCATGCATTTGAGCTTCAAGACGAATACGTGGTTTACGACGCACATATAATGCACCTATTCCTTTAGGGCCATACATCTTATGAGCAGAAATAGACAGTAAGTCTACTTTCAACTTTTGCATGTCAACATTGATTTTCCCCACACTTTGCGCAGCATCAACATGAAAAATAATTTTACGCGAACGACACATTTCACCAATTTTGCTAATATCTTGAATAACACCAATTTCGTTATTTACATGCATAATACTCACTAAAATAGTGTCTTCACGCATTGCTGCTTCAAGCTTAGCTAAATCAATTAAACCATTATCTTCAGGATCGAGATAAGTCACTTCAAAACCTTGGCGTTCTAACTCTCGGCAAGTATCTAACACAGCTTTATGCTCTGTTTTACAGGTAATAATATGTTTACCTTTTTTGTCATAAAAATTAGCAGCGCCTTTAATGGCTAGATTATCTGATTCCGTAGCACCTGAGGTGAAAACAATTTCACGAGGATCAGCATTAATTAGTTCTGCAATTTGATTACGAGCAATATCAACAGCTTCTTCGGCTTGCCAGCCAAATTTGTGTGAACGTGACGCGGGATTACCAAAATGACCATCGGTAGTCATATATTGCATCATTTTTTCCGCTACTCGCTTATCAACAGGGGTAGTAGCTGAATAATCAAAATAAATAGGAAGCTTCATTTACTCTCTTTCTCCACTTTTATGGATTTTTAATATTAATTTAAAACTAATGCTTTATAAATTAATAGGGATAATAGTTTCTAACGATGATTCTTTGCTTGTGCTGATATGAATATCATCTTGTCGTTTAGAAAGTGTTTTAACATCATTTTTTGCAACGAGTTCTGCCAAAGTAATATTTTGCAAAAACTCTTCAATACGCTGACTCAAACTTTCCCACAGGGAATGTGTTAAGCACTGTTCACCGCCTTGGCAATTACCTTGACCTTGGCATTTGGTTGCATCAACATTTTCATTAACCGCTCGAATCACGTCAGCAACAGATATTTGTGCTGAGCATCTTCCTAAACGATAACCTCCGCCAGGACCACGAATACTGATAACGATGCCATGTTTACGTAATTTTGAAAATAATTGCTCTAAATACGACAAAGAAATTTCTTGTCGTTCTGATATGTCCGCCAATGACACTGGCCCATAGGCTGCGTGAATAGTAACATCCAGCATTGCTGTAACGGCATAACGACCTTTAGAGGTTAGTTTCATAATGTGCTCTTTCGTGCATTAAGTTTTTATATCTTTTTATATTCAAGTATTAATAGTTAGACAAAATTGCATAATAATATGTTTATTTGCGCGCATTTTACATAACCTTAAAATTTAATCAAGTATATACCCGAGTAATATACTCAAGTATTATACACTAAGATATTAAAAGCGAAAAGCAATAGTTGACTGTTTTAGTCAACTATTGCTTTTTCTTTCATTTTAAATTTAATATAACTTAATAATACTTATATTTCTGGGTCGAAACTTTCCACCTTGCTTTCACGACGTTTAGCGGCAGCTTTTTCATCTTCAACAAATTCACCGACTTTAAGCTCTGGTAAGTTTTCAGAACAAATATCACCACCTATTTTATTCACTTCTTTGCAAATGCTCGATACACGATCATCCATTAAATGCATATGATCTAATAAACGACCTATAGCCTTAGCAACAGGGTCAGGGTTATCTGCTGATACGGCATAGGCATCAAAACCAAATTTTTTCGCTGCTTTATCACGTGACTCTTTACCTAAGCTATTATTAAGTCTTTCACCTGAATCTGTATCAAGTAAAGAACTCCCCTTACTATTACTACTATTTACAATACGCGCGGGAATACCAACAGCAGTAGCGCCTTCGGGTAAATCTTTTACTACAACAGAATTAGAGCCAACTTTACCCCCCTTACCGATAGTAATAGGCCCCAACACTTGTGCTCCGGCGCCAATAACGACATTATCAGCTAAGGTTGGATGGCGTTTACCTCCCTTCCAACTAGTGCCCCCTAAAGTAACACCATGGTAAAGAGTAACATCATTACCTATTTCTGCAGTTTCACCAATAACAACACCCATTCCATGGTCAATAAAAAAACGTCGACCTAAAGTAGCTCCTGGATGAATTTCTACTCCTGTTAACCAGCGAGAAAATGTAGATAAAGTTCTCGCTAATAATTTCCAGTTTGCTCGCCATAAACGATGACTCAACCTATGCACCCAAATGGCATGTAACCCAGGGGAGTTTAATAGCACTTCAAGGGTAGTACGTGCTGCGGGATCTCTATCAAAAACACTATTAATATCTTCTTTTATGCGGGTAAACATATGGTTTCCTTTTCTTTTCACTCTTAACTGACATTCTAGTAATTATTTACTTATGTTAAGTTCGTTCAGCTTAGCCTATCAAAAAACGACAAATGCTATTGCTTCGCAGCTCTTTCTACCGAGGCAAGGATGCCACGCATCATTTTAATTTCTTTAACATCTGGGCGTGCACGGTTAAATAAACGCCTTAACTTTGTCATGACAAGACCAGGATGCTTGTCGCCAATAAACCCCGTTGCTTTAAGGGCATTTTCAAAGTGTTGGTAAAATCGCTCTGACTCTTCAGTGACAGGGTATAGCTCATCATCCTCACTTATCGTGCTTGGTATTGCTTTATCTAATTCACTTTTTCCGCTTTTTTTCCCGATATAGGTGCCATTACCTGTACTGTGCTCTTGGCTCGCATCATTTAATGTTAATAAATAACTAGTTCGCACCTCATAACTTAACGTTTGCACTGCCATGGCTAGGTTCAACGAGCTATAATCTGGATTAGCAGGAATTTGTACGTGAAAATGACAAAGCTGTAATTCATCATTAGTTAAGCCACTACTTTCGCGTCCAAAAACAAGTGCAACAGGGTATTCTCTTGCTTCTACCACCATTTTTTCACCGCAACCACGCGGTTCAAGCATAGGCCAAGGTAATGTACGAGAGCGAGCACTAGTTCCTATAACTAAGCCACAATCGCCAATAGCTTCACTCAACGTATTAACCACTTTCGCATTAGCTAAAACATCAGTTGCTCCTGCAGCTAAAGCTTGTGCTTGGCCATTAGGCATTTCAACAGGATCAACTAATACCAGTTGACTTAATCCCATCGTTTTCATTGCTCGTGCTGCGCTACCAATATTACGACAATCTGAGGTGTTCACTAATATAATACGAACGTGATCTAATAAATTACTCTTCTTTGAATCTGACATTTTTAACTTAATATTTTTAAGCGCGAATAAATTCCCGCCTACAGGGTTTAATGCCGATAATACTACCATAGAAGGTTACTGCTGTGTTCTTTAAAAAACACGATAACTAACTAAAAAAATAGGGTTTCAGTGAGTTTTTTTTCTTATATAAAATCAATATAGTCTATTTATCAAACAATTCATTAAATGATGCTATCGCTAAAAAGTTTAAAACTTGCTATACTCCGCGCGCTTGAATTGGACAAGGCGTTTATTTCGTCTATATTTATTAAATTAGATATTAAGTTAGCGTTCAAGTGTGTTACATCGTTCTTTTAAAAGCCATTTACAAATAGGTACTCTATTATGCATCCCATGCTAAATATTGCCGTGCGCGCTGCGCGCAATGCAGGAAAAGTTATTATTCGCTCTATTGAGCAACTTGATAAAGTTGAAGTTCAATCTAAAGGTTCTAACGACTTCGTAACCAGTGTTGATACTGCGGCTGAAGAAACAATTATTGAGACTATTCGTAAATCATACCCAGAACACACTATTATTGGTGAAGAATCTGGCGTATTAACTGGCTCAGATGATGATTATCAGTGGATTATTGATCCACTTGATGGCACAACAAACTTTATAAAAGGCATACCTCATTATGCTGTTTCTATTGCTTTAAAAGTAAAAGGCAAACTTGACCAAGCCGTAGTATTCGACCCTATTCGCGGTGAATTATTTACAGCAAGTCGTGGTAAAGGCGCCCAATTAAATGGTATGAGAATGCGTGTAAAATCTCATAAAGATTTATCTGGCACTATTTTAGCGACAGGTTTCCCTTTCAAGCATAAACAGCACACTCAAGCTTATATGGCAATGTTTACTTCTCTGTTTCAAAAGACATCTGATATTCGTCGCGCTGGTTCGGCGGCTCTTGATTTAGCTTATGTTGCTGCAGGCCGTGTTGATGGTTTCTTCGAAATAGGCTTAAAACCATGGGATACCGCAGCTGGTGAATTATTAGTTATTGAAGCAGGAGGGTTAGTTACTGACTTTACTGGCGGACATAATCACGCTAAATCAGGTAATATTGTTGCAAGTAGTACCCGATTACAAAGAGAAATTTTAAAAGATATACGCCCTCATTTAGGTGACGCTTTAAGTAAATAATACTTTGATTAAATATCATGAGTATATGTATTAAAAGTATTTTAAAAAGCGCCTTTTGGCGTTTTTTTTGCTCCTTTTTTTGCTTTAATACCTTTTTGCTATAATAACAATTATCAGCAACGACTAATTTGTAAATAGAGTAACTATGACTTCTTATCAATATATTCCCCCACAACATAAACAAACGTTTAAGTCTGGCGAAGTTGCCTTAGTTGGCGCAGGTCCAGGGGATCCAGATTTACTAACAATGCAAGCTTTTCGCTTCATTCAACAAGCAGATGTCGTTATTTATGATCGACTTGTTAGTCAAGAAATCATGGCGTTATTACCTGACACCTGTAAACGAGTTTATGTTGGTAAAAAGCAAGCAGATCATCGCGTACCACAAGAAGGTATTAATCAACTGTTAGTTGATCACGCCAAGCTTAATCAAAAGGTATTGCGTTTAAAAGGAGGCGATCCTTTTGTTTTTGGCCGTGGTGGTGAAGAAGCTCAGTTTGTACTCAGCCAAGGGATAGCTTGTCATATTGTTCCTGGCATGACTGCCGCATCAGCTTGTACTAGTTATGCAGGAATACCTTTGACTCATCGAAAAGTTGCTCGCAGTTGTACCTTTATCACTGGAAACGTGCAAAATAATGGCACTTTAGATCTACCATGGCAGGCTTTAAATGATCCAGAACAAACTGTCGTTTTTTATATGGGGATAAAAAGTTTGCCAATTATCACGAAGCAATTAACTAATGCAGGAAGAGATAAAAGCACCCCTGCGGCATTAATACGCAAAGGTACTCATATTGATCAACAAGTTGTTAAAGGAAGCTTAGAAACATTAGAAGCTTTAGTAAAGCTACATAATATTAAGCCACCTAGTTTAATTGTTATTGGTGATGTGGTTGACACCTTTGCTGATGCTCAACTGAAGAATCTAGGGTATTTATCTCCTCAGTAAGCTTTATTTAAGGGTATACTTACCCTTTATTTGGCCACGGTGACGTTTTATTATTCGAGCGTTTTCTATTTAAATGTTGACCATCTTTGTGTTCAACTTTTGCTTCTCTTGGCTGTTTAATTTTTTTAGGCTTTTTTGCCTTCAAAGGTTTAATTGCTCTAGATTCACCTAATTCATTCACAGGAATAAATTTTTCTAATACTTTGCGCTCTATGTGTTGCTGAATAACATGCTCAATATCCCATAACAAGTTTAATTCATCGTTACACACTAAAGAAACAGCTTGTCCCGTATTACCAGCACGAGCGGTTCTACCAATACGATGAACATAATCCTCAGGTACATTAGGTAAATCAAAATTAACGACATTAGGTAATAAGTCGATGTCTATACCACGAGCAGCAATATCAGTTGCTACTAAAACTTGTACACGGCCATCTTTAAAAGAAGCTAATGCTTTAGTACGAGCCCCTTGACTTTTATTGCCATGAATAGCAGCTGCGGTTAAACCTTCTGCTTCGAGATGGCGAGTCAGCTTATTAGCACCATGTTTGGTTTTGGTAAATACCAAGACTTGTTGCCAATTATTTTCTTTAATTAAATGAGTAAGTACCGCAGGTTTACGTTTTTTATCGACAGCAGTTAACCATTGGGTAACTTTTTCAGCCGTAGAGTTTTCAGGGCTAACTGAAATTTCTAGTGGGTTGTGGACTAAGCCTTTTGCTAGAGCGCGAATATCGGGTGAAAAAGTCGCTGAAAAAAGTAAGTTTTGACGTTGTTTAGGCAATAAAGCAATAATTTTTTTAATATCACGAATAAAACCCATATCAAGCATGCGATCTGCTTCATCAAGAATAAGTACTTCTAGCTGAGAAAACTTCACTGCATTTTGATTATACAAATCCATTAACCGCCCAGGCGTTGCTACTAAAACATCAACACCTTGCCTAAGTCGCATCATTTGTGGATTGATTTTAACACCACCAAATACCACCGTTGAATGTAAGTTTAAATACTTACCATAAGTAGCAACACTATCACTTACTTGCGCCGCAAGTTCACGCGTTGGCGTTAACACTAAGGCTCGAACATTGTTGGCACCAACTTTGATACCTTTATTACTACTTAAACGTTGCAATAACGGCAAGGTGAAGCCAGCGGTTTTACCCGTACCTGTTTGCGCAGCAGCCATAACATCAACACCCGAGATAACGGCAGGAATAGCTTGTGCTTGGATAGGCGAAGGTGTGTCATAACCTTGATCACGAACCGCTTTTAAGAGTGGCTCTGACAAACCTAAATCAGTAAAGTTTATTTTGGTCTTGCACTCGTCGGTATCGGTCGTGGTAGTTGTCATGAATGATCTCTTGCAATAAAGTTGCGACTTACAGCGAGTTACGAACAACGAGTCTCTGCTAGCGGCAACGGGATAGTTAGGGCGTGCAGCATACAGTATGCTTACTGAAATTGGTATAACTGTAGTGTAAAAATAAATAGCGGTGTAAAATAATTACTGCTGTAATAAAAATAAAGCCGAACAACAAATAGTGCTCGGCTCGTAACGTTTAATTTAATACTCGTACAGATCTTTTTGTTACGGCATTGTCATTTCGTCTTGCTCTGCGCCTTCTTTTTCAATCACTTCAGGAATTAAGTCTTCACGAGAAACCCCTAACGATAATGCCACTAATGAAGCCACATAAATTGAAGAATAAGTACCTACAAACACACCAAATAATAATGCGGTTGCAAAACCATGAATTAGCGCACCGCCTTTAAAAAATAAGGCTGCTAAAACTAATATTGTGGTTATCGAGGTAATAAAAGTACGGCTTAGCGTTTGTGTTAATGAAATATTAATAATTTCTTCTGGCAAAGTATCACGTATTTTTCGAAAGTTTTCACGAATACGATCTGACACCACAATAGTATCGTTGAGTGAGTAACCTATAACAGCCAAAATTGCGGCTAATACAGTTAAATCAAACTCTAAACCTAAAATAGAGAAAAGACCTAAGGTTAATAATACATCATGAAAAAGTGCTACGACAGAACCAATAGCAAAACGCCATTCAAAACGAAAAGCGACATAAACAAGAATACAGATTAGCGCTGTTAACATAGCTAAACCACCTTGCTCTGCTAATTCGTCACCAACACTTGCGCCAACAAACTCTATACGACGCATATCAATTTTTTGACCTGTACCGTTTTCAAGTATTGAGAGTATTTCATTGCCAAGCATTTCAGCTTTAACACCTTCACGTAAACCAAGGCGAATCACAACATCACGACTACTGCCATAAAATTGTACTTTGGCATCATTGTGATCGTTGTCTTGCATGAGTTTACGTAACTTTTGTAAGTCAGCTGCTTGCTCAAAACCCACTTCAATCAGTGTTCCGCCAGTAAAATCCAAGCCAAAGTTAAGCTTATTCACTATTAATGATGCGATTGACGCGATCATTAATAGTGCACTGAAAACCATCGCAATATTGCGATATTTCATAAAGGCGACGGTTTCTTTTAATTGTAATATTTGCATTATATTTAAATTCTCGTCTTAACTAAATTGATAGCTTTTTAAGGCTTTTACCGCCCCAAACTACATTAACGACTGCGCGTGTACCAACAACAGAGGTAAACATTGAAGTAAGAATACCAATAGATAAAGTTACCGCAAAGCCTTTCACTGGCCCAGTACCAACAGCAAATAATATTAATGCAGCAATTAAGGTAGTAATATTAGCATCGATAATAGTTGAGAATGCGGCTTCGTAACCTTGATGTATTGCTTGTTGAATAGTTTTTCCTTCACGAATTTCTTCACGAATACGCTCAAATATCAATACATTGGCATCAACTGCCATACCAACGGTAAGTACGATGCCCGCCATACCAGGTAAGGTTAATGTAGCACCAGGGATTAAAGACATAACGCCAATAATCAAAACCAAGTTAGCACCTAGTGCCAAATTAGCTACAACACCAAAAGCACGGTAGTAAATAATCATAAAGATAAACACTAGGCCAAAGCCCATCATAATAGCTTGAAAACCAAGTTGTACATTTTCAGCACCAAGCGTTGGACCAACGGTACGCTCTTCTACAATAGCAATTGGCGCAATCAAAGCGCCTGCACGAAGTAGTAATGCTAGGTTATGTGCTTCAGCTTGTGAGCCAGCACCCGTAATGCGAAAACTTTTACCTAAACGTGCTTGAATAGTAGCAACAGAAATAACTTCTTGATGTTTTTCAAAAAGAAGATTGCCTTCAGCATCTTTTTTTCCTGTCGGTTTATATTCAATAAATACCGTTGCCATTGGTTTGCCAATATTACTTTTAGTACCATTAGACATTTTACTGCCGCCAGCACTATCTAGAGAAATATTAACTTGTGGACGAGAATATTCATCAAAGCCTGATTTTGCATCGGTAATATGATCACCCGTTAGCATAATACGCTTCTTCAATAATGTAGGCTTACCATCTTTATCGGTTAATAAAATTGAGCTAGCAGGTACACGACCGTTTATAGCAGCACCAATATCGCCTTCTGTATCGACTAATCTAAATTCGATAGTTGCGGTGGCATTTAGAATTTCTTTTGCTTTTGCCGTATCTTGCACACCAGGCAATTCAATAACAATGTGCTTTTTACCTTGGCGTTGTACTAATGGCTCTGCAACACCCAATTCATTAACACGGTTACGAATAATAGTAATATTTTGTTGTAAGGCATACTCGCGAATTTCTTTGAGTTTCAACTCAGTCATTTGCGCGGTAAGTGTTAATGTGTCTTCATCAGTATGAAGTAATAAATCACGATAACGTTTTTTCAATAAAGACTGACCTTTTTCAAGATCTTCCACTTTACGGAATTTAACAACAATAGCATTGTCGTCTTCTTTTACGCTACGATAACGAATTTTTTCGGCTCGTAAATCGCCACGAAAATCAGAAACCATACCAATTTTAGCTTTATTGATGGCTTCTTTCATATTCACTTCCATTAAGAAGCTCACACCACCACTTAAATCTAAACCTAATTTCATTGGCGTACCACCAATAGCAGCTAACCAATCAGGAGTTGCAGGCGTTAAGTTCAAAGCAACTGAATATTGTTTGCCTAAATCATCATCAAGTACATCACGAGCTTTTAGCTGATCTTCAGTATTTTTAAAACGAGCTAATACTTGGCTTTTTTCTAAAACGATACTGGCATAATCAATATTATTCTTCGCCAAATTAGCTCTAATGCTATCAAGTGTAGCTGCATTTGCCTCCACACCTCGCTTACCAGAGATCTGCACAGCAGGATCTTCACCATAGAGGTTAGGTGTGGCATAGAGCGCACCAAAAGCGACGATAAACGCAACCATCAGTGTTTTCCATAAAGGGTATTTATTTAACACAATTCATCCTTTTTAGGGAGCGATTGTATTTGCGCTTTATTTTTATAATTACGGTATTTAAAGTGCTCGTTGACGTTCGTCAACTCCGCGCTTTCGCCTTGTACTTACTTCAATAAAACACAAATAAAACAATTACTAGTTATTATCATTTAAATTATTACAGTTTTAGCTAAATCTACTCTGTATTTATAAATTTTTCATTGTGCCCTTTGGCAGTACTGCGTTGATAGCACCTTTTTGTACAGTAACTTCTGTACCTTCAGCAATGCTAATAACAATAAAGTCTTTTTCATCAGAAACTTTAATAATTTTACCTACAATACCGCCTTGTGTTAATACTTCATCACCTTTTGTTAAAGCCGACATCAGACCTTTATGCTCTTTCACACGTTTAGCTTGCGGACGGTAGATCATAAAGTAAAATACTAAACCAAATACTGCTAGCATTATGATCATTTCCATGCCTCCACCAGATGGGGCTGGAGCGGCTGCGGCGTGGGCTGTACTGATAAATAAACTCATTTTAAAATTCCTCTTACTTCTTATTTATATTATTTAAATGTATTTTTTCTGTGTAGGTTACTTGAGTGTAATGAAGCTCAACAAAACGTAATAAAGTTAGTAGTTACACGTTTATTTGTCGCGCTTCGTTCCTCGTGACAATCTACAATTTTAATTCTGGTACGGGTAAACCGCGTAACGCATAAAATTCACTAACAAAGTCGTCTAATTTACCTTGCTCTATAGCATCACGCAAACCTTGCATCACTTTTTGATAAAAATGTAGATTATGTAAGGTATTTAGCTGAGAGCCTAAAATTTCTTTACACTTATCTAAATGATGTAAGTATGCGCGTGAATAATTTTTACAAGTATAACAATCACAGCTTGTATCTAATGGTCCCGTATCGGTTTTATTGCTAGCATTGCGAATTTTAACAACGCCAGTGTTTACAAATAAATGTCCGTTACGAGCATTACGTGTTGGCATAACACAATCAAACATATCAATACCGCGACGCACACCTTCAACTAAGTCTTCGGGTTTGCCCACTCCCATCAAGTATCGGGGCTTATTTTCGGGAATCAAGGGCGCGGTGTGATCTAATATACGCTTCATATCTTCTTTCGGTTCACCAACCGACAAACCGCCAATGGCGTAACCATCAAACCCTATCGCTTTCAAACCATTGATAGAAACTTCACGTAAATCTTCAAACATGCCGCCTTGCACTATGCCAAATAACGCAGAAGGATTATCGCCATGGGCATCTTTCGAACGCTGCGCCCAACGAAGTGAAAGTTCCATTGAAACTTGTGATTCTTTATGTGTAGCTGGATATGGCGTGCATTCATCAAAAATCATCACGACATCCGAGCCTAATTTACGCTGAACTTCCATAGAGCGTTCAGGCGTAAGCATTATTTTTTCACCGTTAACAGGTGAGCTAAAACGTACACCCTCTTCGGTAATTTTACGCATTTTGCCTAAACTAAATACTTGAAAACCACCTGAGTCGGTAAGGATGGGTTTATCCCAATGAATAAAGTCATGTAAACCACCATGCTGTTCAATAATATCAGTACCTGGACGTAACATTAAATGAAAAGTATTACCTAAAATAATTTCAGCACCTGTGTCTGCAACTTCTTCAGTTTTCATACCTTTTACTGTGCCGTAAGTGCCTACGGGCATAAAAGCCGGCGTTTCTACCGTACCACGTTCAAACGTTAAACGGCCACGGCGCGCTTTACCGTCAGTGTTGATTAATTCATATTTCATTTTGTTTTTCATAAATAGTTTTCCCGCCTACCAGCGAAACAGGCTGATGGTTATATTAAGTAATAGGAACTAGACGCTAGGAAGCCTTAGAGCCTAATTCCTAATGACTCTTTTTCGTTAAAAACATCGCATCACCATAACTAAAAAAGCGATATTGTTCGCTAATGGCATGCTGATACGCATTCATAATATTTTCATAACCAGCAAAAGCGCTAACTAGCATTAACAAGGTTGATTCAGATAAATGAAAATTGGTTAATAGTGCATCTATCAATTTAAACTCATAACCTGGGGTGATAAATATATCTGTATCACCATAAAAAGCGGTTAACTCAATCCCTTTATCTTTAGCCGATTTTGCTGCGCTCTCTAATGACCTAACCGAGGTCGTTCCCACTGCCACAATACGGCCACCATTTGCTCTAGTTCGGTTAATTTTTTCAATAACCTCATCAGAGACTTCAACATATTCAGCATGCATAATATGATCGGCTATTTCATCCACTTTAACGGGTTGAAACGTACCAGCCCCCACATGCAAAGTAACAAAAGCAAGCTCTACACCTTTAGCTTTTATTTGTTCAAGTAATGCATCATCAAAATGTAATCCTGCCGTTGGCGCAGCAACTGCACCAGGTTTTTCGTTATAAACAGTTTGATAACGTTCTCTATCGCTGCTTTCATCGGGTCTATCAATATAAGGAGGCAATGGCATATGACCGATGTCATCTAATATAGATAAAACAGATCGCTCACCGTGAAACTTCAGTTCAAATAATGCACCGTGGCGTGCAACCATAGTGGCCTTAGTTGTGCCTTCAAGTAATAATTCAGCTCCCACTTTAGGCGATTTACTCGCACGAATGTGAGCTAACACGGTATTTTTATCAATTAAGCGTTCGACCAACACTTCAATTTTACCGCCACTAGACTTCTGACCAAACATACGAGCAGGAATCACCCGAGTATTATTAAAGACCAATAAGTCACCCGCGTTGAGTTGCGATAAAATATCTTTAAAGCCCAAGTCCGTAAGGTTGCCAGTATTACCATCTAGCACCATTAATCGGCTACCAGTACGATCGGCTTTGGGAAATCGAGCAATTAGCTCACTAGGTAATTTGAAAGAAAAATCAGATACACGCATGATAAATAGTTGAACTTGCCTTTTGCCTAGCCTAAAGCTAAACATATTGATAAAAATAAAACGCGTAATTTTAGAGGTCTAGGCTGTTAATGGCAAGTTAAATAAACAAATAAGATTATCCATTGTTCGCTATCAATTAGGTCACTTTGATAGTAAGCAATATAAATGCTAATTATATTCAGTATTTAACTGAAATAACCTGTCGAAATGTGCTTTTTAACGTATGCTCATAAGTAATGACAACTAAACATTAGACGCTAATATGAATAACCTCGCTTTCTCAATAGCAAAAACAATTATTGATGGTTTCGATCGTCATATTCACCTTTTTATTGAAATCACTCAATCAGCTAAACAACGATTTCAACAGTGCCAATGGGCAGAAATTCAAAAAGCAGCAAAAGCCAGAACCACTTTTTATGAGCAACGAGTAAAGGAAACGTTTGACACCATTAAACAAGATTTTTGCATCGAACCACTTGACGATGAATTATGGCTGCAAGTTAAAAAAGAATATATTGAACTTTTAACTGAACACAAACAACCAGAGTTGGCAGAAACATTTTACAATTCAGTTTTTTGTCATTTATTTGAACGTAAGTTTTATCATAATGATTATATTTTTGTTGAAAGCACGGCTCAACGTTTAGATGAACGTCCAACACCAGTCATTTATACTAGCTATAATCCTGTAGAAAAAGGCTTAAAGCAAACTATTTGTGACATTATGAATGCTCATAAAAGCACAATACCTTTTGTTGATTTAGACGCTGATGTTGAGGTGCTTATTCAAGCATTTCGCCGTAAAGCTCGTAAAACTCGCTTTAAACTAGAAGATTTACAGTTTGATATTTTAAATTTTACTTTTTACCGAAATAAAGGCGCCTATTTAATTGGTCGTGTACATTCTCCTGCTGGGGAAACACCCTTTATTGTCAGTGTTCTCAATAATGAAAAAGGTGGGTTATACATTGACGCTTTATTAAGTAAAAGCGAAGACATGGCCGTAGTGTTTGGTTTTGCTCGCGCCTACTTCTTTGTAGATTGTGAACATCCCTATGCACTCGTTAACTTTTTACAAAGCTTAATGCCTCATAAAGCTAAGGCCGATTTATACTCAGCGATTGGTTTTCATAAACAAGGGAAAACTCAATTTTATCGTGATTTTCTAAACCATCTTGATAATAGTGACGATAAATTAGAATTAGCAGCAGGCATTAAAGGTATGGTGATGTCGGTATTTACCCTTCCTTCCTATCCTTATGTATTTAAAATAATTAAAGACAAATTTTCTCCTAGCAAAAATATGACACGTGCTGATGTTAAGGGAAAGTATCGCTTAGTAAAGCTGCATGACCGAGTAGGCCGTATGGCCGATACCATGGAATACTCTGAAGTTGCCTTCCCTAAAGATAGGTTTAATGAAGAGCTCTTAGCAGAATTACACAAAGTTGCTCCTTCACTGATTCGATATGAAGATAACCTACTGATAATAAGCCACCTATACATAGAGCGCCGCATGGTGCCGTTAAATTTATATTTAGCCAAAGCCAATGATGAAGAAATTGAAAATGCGCTATATGGTTACGGAAAAGCAATTAAACAGCTCATTTCTGCTGATATATTTCCTGGGGATATGCTACTTAAAAACTTTGGCGTTACGCGTCATGGTCGAGTGATTTTCTATGATTACGATGAAATTACTTATATGGATGAAGTAAACTTTAGAATAAAACCTGTCGCTGTAACTGAAGAGCAAATCTATGCCGCTGAGCCATGGTACTCTGTAGCGCCTGGAGATATGTTCCCAGAAGAGTTAGCTACTTTCGCATTAGCTAATCCTAAATACTTAAAAGCATTTAAAATGCATCATGAAGACTTATTAACAGCGAGTTATTGGCAACAAAGCCAGAAAAATGTAGCTGATGGTGTTTATGAGGATGTTTATCCTTATCCTGAAAAATTTAGGTTTTGCGTAATGCGAGGTAATTGCACGTAAGTGAGTTCACAACCGTAGGTGGATTTTTAATTGTGTTTTTTACACGAAAAAGATCCTACCTACATGTTTTGCTTATTAAACAGCCAAACAGCCAAATAATTAAGGTTATTTAACAATTTACTCTTTACCTTTGGCTCTGCATCAGTATAATTCGAATCCGTTGCAGGGGTGTAGTTCCAATTGGTAGAACAGCGGTCTCCAAAACCGATGGTTGGGAGTTCGAGTCTCTCCA
>JQIA01000407.1_pt1 | contig 21436 bp, 15 predicted proteins | sample 811431 | NCBI WGS metagenome assembly JQIA01 (sample SAMN02998118, study PRJNA258478) | marine sediment metagenome | biome: marine; feature: seafloor; material: sediment; isolation source: oil-polluted sediment collected from 3 locations (0.5 km, 0.7 km and 0.9 km)... | place: USA: Gulf of Mexico ...
TGTAGCCATTTAGAGTTGGAATTGTTTGCACTTAGGTCGTTTATTTAGATTGTTAGCTATTTATTTAAATATAGACGTATATTCAATGTTAAGTGTAGATAATTAGAAGCAATTACGACTCTTCTTTAGTTTTATCTTAGGCGGTTTATGTTACTTGAATTATATGTTCACTTCATCCGGTAGTTAACTAATTCGACCATCCGAAATCATACCAATAATTAGCCCTGTGAAACCAGCGATTACACCGCCAAAAAGTCCTAGCAACTGCCAAACTCTTTCTGCTTTTATTTTGTCTCGATCAGGTTGTGTTGGTTCTAGTGGATAGATATGTTTTAGAGCAAAACGGCCCATTTTATTTAATTGTATGATTAAGCCTATTGCAAACAGAGTGTAGGTGGCAACGGGTAAGAGCCAGCCAGTAGTAAACTGAAAGCTTAACGCAAATAATATGCCCGATGCAATCACCCAGATGACTGCTTGATTTCTGTATTTCAGCATTGTATTTTTGGCATTTCTATCAGATATTCTTTTGATAGGTTGACGCGAACCCCAAATGAGGCCCAGCACTCCTCCAGCGACACCAATTAAAGCGCCGCTAAGAGATAAAGCGAATTTGCTAAAAACACCTGATTTACCACTGGATATTGTTGAGACTAAAGTTGCGGCCGCAACCGGAGAGCCAGCGGTTAATGAGCTAATAACTAGCGAGGTTAACCCGACGGTTGGAGCCGTTGATAAAATAAGCCTCCCGTATCTCTCTAACAGTTGTCCTTTAAGTCGCTTGCGAATACGCGATAGTTTTTTCCTGACGTTCGTTTCCGATAACTCTAATAAATTGGCGACTTGTTTCGTAGATTCTTCTTCTCGATAATAGAGTAGGACTATTTCACGGCTTTCGTTTGGTAATTCGCCAATAAATTGCGCCAAAATTTGGGACTGCTGTGTTCTTTCCATTTGCTCCAGCTGGTTTGAATGTGGATCGCAAAACTCCGCCAGTAGGTAGTTAGCGTGTTCACCAGTGATTTTTCGGTCGAGCTTATTATCCCGCAGAAAATTGTAGGCCTTATAACGCGTCATTTGTCTGATCCAAGGATAGAAACTGGCGCTATTTTTTAGACTGTCTAAGTTCTCCCAAATTGATATAAAGACCTGTTGAGCGACTTCTTCACTATTATCCAAATCCTGTACAATAGCTAGCGCAATACTAGTAACCGTATTGCGAGCATGAGTAATAATTCGGGTAAATGCTTCAGTATCGCCGCTTTTGGCAGAAGTAATATCTTCTAGAATATGCTCTTCAATAGCGAGTAACATCAGTGAATTATCCTGTTAATGGTTAGCGGCTAGAAAAAATTTAACTTGCTTTGCCAACCATTCAGGTTGATCAAACATGATAAAATGTCTGGAATCATTATTCATGATTAATGTTGCCCCCTTTAGTTCTGACAACTGCTGTTGGTAGAGTCTTTTGGCGGTTTGTTTCGCTTGCTTGCTAGTGAATCCACCAGCAGCTCCGATGAGTAGTGCTGGATTTTTTATTTGAGAGATGTTTTGTCGTAAATCGGTACTCATCAAGGTAAATATCATTTCACCGACGGTACTTGGATCTGACTGTGAAGCCATTGTGATCACTTTATTTTTATTCTCCTTGGATGTCGCTTGTCTACCAACACCTCGTGTATTTTGTATTTCTAATTGCTCTGCCGACATGTGTGAGTAAAAATTTTTCATCTGATTGGCTTGAGAATTTAAGCTTTCAACCGTGGCATTATTCGTCCCAGTAAATACAGGTCCAATAAAAGGCAAGCCATCTATTGAAATAATTTTGCCAATTATATCGGGTTCAGAACTTGCCATCCAGAAAGCCATAAAGCCCCCTAAACTATGACCAATAATTATGGGATCATTTATTTTGTTTTGATTAATATATTCAAATAGCTCTTGCTTTACTCTTTCTAATGATTGACCTTCTATCTTTAGGGTTGATGCAAAACCCGCGATATTGATAATATGAAGTTTATAATTTTTACTGAGATCTTTAGCTAAATCTGACCAAATACGTCCATCGGACATTAACCCGGGAATAAGGATGATATCTTGTCCTTTTCCAATAACATCAACCTTAAAGGATGTTGGTTGTGGGCTAGCTAGTATAGGGTTTTGCAGTGTGAATAGAGCAAAAAGAGCTAGAATAATAGTGATCGAGAGTGTTTTTGTGCGTGTTTTCATAGAGATACCTTTATTTAAAATGTAGTGTATTTCTATTAAGTACCCGTTAAGTTAATTTGTGTGACACATTAATTTCAGAAACTTCAATAACTGCATTGGCAAATTCAATCGGAGCCTCAATGTCTGGAAAGTGAGCACAATTGTCTAATTCAACTATTTTACCATTTGGTAATAGCTTTAAAAGATCCTGTTTGTTTGTTTTTTTATGACTACGATCTAGATTTCCCCAAAGTATTATTGCTTTTTGTTGAGCCTGCAATTTTGAATTTATCGTTTTAGAGGCGTGTAATGCCTGTAATCCCGAAGCCAATGAAAAGCGAGCACCTTGACGAAATGACGTTAAAGTTTTTTCAAGATAAATATTGCGATCACTACCTTTTGCGAGAGCATTTTTGAACCAAACATCAGATACTTTTTTCTTCAATAATTTTAATATTATTTGCCCTATAAATGGCGTTGCTATTATGCCTTTAAAATCAACTCGCGTTGCCCATTTTTTAGCTTCAGATAGAGAGGGTGTTTGACCAAAAACCAACCCTGAAATAATGTCTGGATGTCTGTTGGCTACGAGTAAGCCCGACAAGGCAGATACGCAGGTTAGCGCCAAAATTGCTTGTTTTATATTGAGTTTATTAAGTACTTCAATAATGACTTCAGCGTTATGCTCTAATGAAAAATCGTAGCTAAACGAAGCACTAGAAAACCCAAACCCAATACCTTCAAAAGCAATGACTTGAAAATTGGGCTTTAATAAATTGATGAGTTTTTCCATGTGTTCGATAGTATTTGGAGGATCAGGCATTAATATTACGGTTTCTTTTGCTTTTTTATTACCTGTTCTAATATACCGAATAGTACCCCGTTCTAACGTTAGCCACTGGCTATCAAATGGGGACTTTGGAATTGATTCTCTAATCGTTGGGATTTTGTCGATATAAGAAGCTAAAGTTGTACAAATTGTCATTTCATTACCTTTCTAGTCGATATTTACGAGGAGCTTCATCCATTAAAGGATAATAATCAGTAGATTATTTCGTCACTAAAAAATTCTCAGCCAACATACAACGCATACTACCCCCACCAACATATTCAATGGTACTAATATCACAAACGACTAAGCTTCCGTGTCTTTCTAACTGTTTTTTCTGTTGTGTATTAAATCCTTTATAAGCACTACCGGAAAGCGCGATAACTGGCTGATTATTTATATCTTTTAATTGCAAAATGTTACCGCAAAAGCTTTCAGTCATTTGTGATTCGTTGATGATAATGATATCTGAAACGCAATTTTCTATCGACTGCATAACTCTATTAACATCACTTTCCTTTATGATACTTTTAGTTAAAATTGAAAAGTCTTCGCCGCAGCTCATCAAAACATTAGTATGATAAATCGGGCTACCATTAGAGCTCATTGTATTGAAATAAATTAATTGATAATTAAACACCTCAGCAAATTTTTCTACCGCAGATAGGTGACATCTTTCGGATATTGCTGAAAACAAATATTGGCTAGGGTGATGAAAAATTAATGAACCGGTGCCTTCTAATATTTCGCTTTGTTCTAAAATGTTTCTGTAATCTAAAACAGAATCAATTTTGTATTGATGATTTTGTAGCAACTCTTTTAATGGATCTATTTGCACCTCATCTTGCCGATTAGGTGTTTTCATGGGATAGATGATTAATTTGCCATCCTGTCTTGTAGAAAACCAATTGTTAGGGAATACCGCGTCGGGTAACGGCTTTTGAGTATGGTTCTTTTCTAGAATGAGTGTTTTGAGATTAGCTCGATTTAAGGTTTCAACACATAAATCAAACTCTAACATTGCTTGTTTTTGAATTTGTATTTGGTCGATATTCTTAGGTTTATGTTGAAACTCGTTATCTTGACCCGTTTGTGCGTTATAGCCAAAATCAACCGGTCGAACCATGATTACCGAATTAGTTAAATGTTGAATTGGATCTGACACTCTATAAATTCCTAATTACACCTGAAATAGCGCTGTAGAGTAGCAAATTTAAGCTAGCACGGGTATTTACTTTCCGCTATAATTGCGCGTTCGATTTTTAATAGTCAATTTAATTACATTAATTTAGAAACCAATAGTTCATTTGTTGGGATTTTTAAGGTCAGGATTTGAGTAAACACTTTCAATCAGTTAAAGGCATGAACGACTGCCTACCTTCTGAAACGCCCGTTTGGCAGTATCTAGAGAGCTGTCTGCGTGATGTGACTGAAATGTATGGCTATGCAGAAATCAGAATGCCGATTGTGGAAAAAACAGAATTATTTTGTCGCTCGATTGGTGAAGTGACGGATATCGTCGAAAAAGAAATGTATACCTTTATTGACAAAGGTGCAGAAAGTTTAACTTTACGTCCTGAAGGCACCGCATCTTGTGTGAGAGCTGGCATCCAAAACGGTTTGATATACAATCAACAACAGCGTTTATGGTATATGGGACCAATGTTTCGACGTGAAAGACCTCAAAAAGGACGTTATCGCCAGTTTTATCAGTTTGGCGTGGAAACTTTTGGTATTAGTGGACCTGATATCGATGTCGAAGTGATTGCTCTGAGTGCAAGACTTTGGAAGATGATAGGGTTAACTAATGTCGAGTTACAGATTAACTCATTAGGTAGCAATGTTGCTCGTGAAGCATACAAAGTTAAATTAGTAGAATATTTTAATCAGCATTTAGGTGATTTGGATGAAGATAGTCAACGTCGCTTAACTAGCAATCCATTGCGTATTCTGGATAGTAAAAATCCGGCAATGAAAAACGTAATTAATGATGCGCCAAAATTATTGGAGCACTTAGATGATGAGTCTCAAGTTCATTTTGATAGTTTATGTAAAAAGCTGAATGCCTTAGATATTAAATATGTGATTAACTCTAAGTTAGTGAGAGGGTTAGACTACTACAATCGTACGGTATTTGAATGGGTGACAACGGATCTTGGCTCCCAAGGAACTATTTGTGCCGGTGGTCGTTATGACGGATTGGTTGAGCAACTAGGCGGTCAATCAACGCCAGGATTTGGTTTTGCGATGGGATTAGAGAGAATTATCCTGTTATTGAAACAGCAAAATGAGTTAGAAAGCGGGCTAGAAGATAAACTTTCCACAAAAATAGATGTCTATCTTTGCACTTTGGGCAATATAGCCGAAAATGCTGGTATGGTATTGGCAGAGCAGTTAAGAAGTGAGCATCCAAAATTAAAATTGCAATTGCATTGTGGTGGCGGAAATTTTAAAAAACAGCTAAAGAGAGCGGATAAATCTGAAGCTGAAATCGCGCTAATCATGGGCGAAGATGAAGTCAAAAAAAACCAGATAACGGTCAAATATTTAAGAGAAAAGAAAGAACAAATATCCGTATCACTAGATGAACTTAGTGGCGTGCTGTCAGGTTTAATAAAATAGTTTTAGATTTAATGAAATAGTATATAGGTAACATATTTGATCCATGCCTTCTGAGACCTTTTTGCCTCAGTGTTGGAAAATAATTATTAGGAGTTATAAAGTGTCATATCAAACAGAAGAGCAACAAGTTGAGCAACTGAAAGAATGGTGGAATGATAATGGTACGCCACTAATTGTTGGGGCTGTATTAGGTTTATCTGGGTTTTTCGGTTGGAAATATTGGAATGAAGAGCAGGTTATTATTCAAAACAAAGCATCAGACTCATTTTTAGTCGTTACTGATGCTTTAGACAAAAACAAGAGTGAAGATATTGCAAATGCGAGTCAAAGCGTAAAATCTGATTTTCCTGATTCTAATTATGCGGTATTGTCGGCTTTTCAATTAGCTAAACAAGCGGTAAAAAATAACGAGTTAGAGCAAGCGATAACGGAACTCGAATGGGTTTTAACCAATCATCCTGGTAGTGACTTGGCGTCAATTGCTAAAATAAGAATAGCAAGAGTTTTAATCGCACAAGATAAAGCTGAAAAAGCATTGAGTTATCTTAATTTTACAAAAGATTCCGGGTATGTAGAAATGGCAAACTTAGTTAAAGGTGATGCATTTTTATCCTTAGGTAAAGAAACGGAAGCATTAGAAGCTTATCAAAGTGCTAGCAGTGCTGGTAAGTTAACGGCTAATCACCCAACATTAAAAATGAAAATAGCTTCATTACAAGTGCCAGCATTCGATTTAGGTGGTGGTACAGGTATAATAGAGTCTTCAGAAGTCGGTTCGAATACAAATGATGAACAACCTCAAAATGATACCTCGGAAACAAAAAACTCTGATATAAGTCATTCGGACGAGAGTGAGTCAGAAAATGATGATGGAGAAATTAAATAATGCGCTTATTGCCATTTTTGCTTCTAACTTTGGTTTTTCTTGTCGGCTGTGATGACGAAATAGATATATACGAGCCAAATCCTTTAGTTGATATAGACAATGAATTTGAAACTAAAACTCTTTGGTCTACTAGTATTGGCGACGGCATTGGCGAAAGAGCTTTACACTTAAATCCGGTGTATGCGTATAGTAAATTATATGTTGCTGATCACTCAGGAACAGTCAGTGCAATTGAGCCAAGTAACGGCAAAAAAATATGGCAAAAAGATTTTAAATTATCGATTGCCGGAGGACCGGCTGTTGGTGGCAAACTAGTGGCTTTAGGTACGAGCCAAGGTGAAGTTTTAGTCCTTGATGCAGAAACTGGAGATGAGAAATGGCGTGCGCAAGTTTCTAGCGAGATTATTTCTAGCCCAGCAATTGGTGAAGGATATGTAGTCGTTAGAACAGTTGATGGAAAAATCTACGCGTTTGATTCTGATGACGGCGCGCAAAAGTGGTTTTATGATGAAACACTGCCAGCATTGACTCTTCGCGGTAACTCGGCACCGATTATAGCCGGTGGAGGAGTGATTGCAGGATTTGCTAATGGTAAATTATCTGTCTTTATTTTAGCGAATGGTCAATTAGCTTGGGAAAAACGGATAGCAACACCGATTGGAAGTTCAGAAATTCAGCGGTTAGTGGATGTTGATTTACAACCTTTATTAGTTGGATCATCTATTTATATCGGTTCATTTAACGGTAATTTAGCAAGCTTAGAAATGAGAAGTGGAGAAGTTAATTGGCAACGAGAACTTTCAACTTTTCAAGATATGGCTGTTGGTGATTTGTTGTTATTCGCAACCCATGAGAATAGTCACTTCAGCGGATTAAATCGAACTAATGGTGTGATTCTTTGGACACAAAAAGATTTGTATAGACGTCAATTAACTTCCCCAGCTGTTTATAAAAAATGGGCAGTAGTTTGTGATTTTGAAGGTTATTTACATTGGATCAATTCAAGCGATGGAAAAATAGTTAGTCGTGAAAGAATTGATTCTTCAGGTGTAGCGGCAACACCGTTAGTTATAGATGATAAAATAATTATATTGTCGCGTGATGGTACTTTAACGGCTATTACGAAAAGCAAATAGATAAGTGTTTAATGGTTGATAGCTTAGTTACGAAAAAACTAAGCGTTAAAATTTTAGAAAAATAGAGTCAAATAGAAAGAGTTAATTAATAAGTTATGTTACCTGTTATAGCGCTTGTCGGCAGACCTAATGTTGGCAAGTCAACCTTGTTTAATCGTTTTACACGAACTAGAGATGCGTTAGTAGCGGATCTCCCCGGTCTTACGCGCGACCGTCAATATGGTCATGCGACACTCAACGAACAGCCTTTCATCATTATAGATACTGGCGGAATTACCGGCGGTGAAGTCGGTGTAGATGGCCTCATGGCCGATCAGTCGATGCAGGCGGTTCGAGAGGCTGATATTACATTATTCATTGTTAATGCTAGAGAGGGATTAACCACAATCGACGAATCTTTTGCACAACAATTAAGAACTGAAAACAGAGAAATTCATCTGGTTGTAAACAAAGTAGATGGTTTGGATGAAAATATTGTTTTAACAGATTTTTATTCACTTGGTTTTGAATCTATTTCTGCGGTAGCAGCGTCCCATGGTCGGGGTGTTTCTAAATTAATTGAGTCAATCATATTACCGGCGGTCGAAGAGAAAATTGCAAAAGCCAAAGAGTTGGAAACTGATGAAGCTCTCGACGAAAATGAAAAAGATAGTCGAGGGCCAAAGTTAGCCATCATCGGCAGGCCGAATGTTGGAAAATCAACACTAGTAAACCGGATGTTGGGTGAGGAAAGGGTGGTTGTTTATGATCTTCCTGGAACAACTCGAGATTCTATTTATATTGAAATGGAACGTCGTGAAAAAAAATATACCTTAATCGATACCGCAGGTGTTAGAAGGCGTGGAAAGGTAAAAGAAACAGTCGAAAAATTTTCAGTTTTAAAAACGCTACAAGCGATCAACGATGCCAACGTAGTGATTATGATTTTTGATGCGCGTGAAGGAATCACAGACCAAGATCTCAGCCTTTTGGGGTTTGCAATTGATGCGGGTCGCTCATTAGTTCTAGCGGTGAATAAATGGGATAACATGTCTGAAGGTAAAAGGACTGATGTAAAGGAAGCTATTACTCGTAAACTTTATTTTGCTGAATTTGCAAGACTGAAATTTATTTCTGCTCTTCATGGAACCAATGTAGGGCATCTATGGGACGCTGTTGATGAAGCTTACGCGGGCGCGAGAGTTAAAATGTCAGCATCTAAACTAACCCGTATCTTAGAGCTTGTGGTATCTAAACATCAACCTCCAGCCAAAGGACGCTTTAAAGCAAAACTTCGTTATGCGCATCCTGGTGGTCATAATCCACCGCGAATCGTAATTCACGGTAATCAAACTAAATCTTTACCTAAGTCTTATATTCGTTATTTGGAAAAAGCATTTAGAGAAGCCTTGAAGGTAGTTGGAACGCCAATCAAATTTGAACTAAAAGAAAGTGTTAATCCTTTTAAGGATAAAAAAGTCAAAGTGACAAAAGAGTTACAAGAAAAATCTCGCAGAAATAGAGCGAGAGCAAAAAAACTAACAAAAAAACAATACTAAATTAAAATTGTAAAAGGGAAATATAAAATGCGGAAACAATCGACTCTACTTAATTTAAAAAGAAGCGCTTTTTCGGCGTTAGTTATTTGTGCTTTATCAGCTTGCCAAAAAGAAGTGAGTGATACCAATGTTAATGCTGAAGAAACCAAACTGACACAAAAGTCGATAGCGAATAGTGAAACTATAATTGGCGAAAATTCTAAGATGGGTTTAGCTAGCGCCCGAGCGATAGCACTATCAAAGAAATATTTGATTACTGATACCCATATAGACGTTCCCTACAGACTAGAACACAAATATGAAGACATTAGTCTTGCTACAGAAAGTGGCGATTTTGATTACCCTCGAGCAGTTACTGGCGGATTAGATGCGCCTTTTATGTCCATTTACATTCCCGCTGAATTAGAGCAAAAAGGTGGCAGTAAAGAGTTAGCAGATAAATTAATTGATATGGTTGAAGTGATTGTAGAAAAATCGCCTAAAAAATATGCTTTAGCTTATACAACTGAACAAATGCAAAATAATTTTTCTGAAGGAAAAATTTCATTACCCATGGGAATGGAAAATGGCTCGCCAATAGAAGGAAAATTAGAGAATCTAACTCATTTTTATAAGCGAGGAATTCGTTACATTACCTTGACTCATTCAAAAGCGAATCATATTTCTGATTCATCTTATGATGAAAATCGGCCCGCAAAAGGTTTAACTGATTTTGGTAAACAGTTAGTCACAGAAATGAATAACATCGGAATTATGGTTGATGTTTCGCATATTTCTGATGATGCTTTTTATCAAGTGATGAAAATCAGCAAAGCGCCAGTGTTAGCTTCTCATTCTTCTGCCAGACATTTCACTCCTGGTTTTGAAAGAAATATGAGTGATAAAATGATAAAATTGTTAGCAGAAAATGGAGGCATTATCCAAATTAACTTTGGCTCCACTTTTATTTCTCAAAAATCGATTGCTAATAGTAATGCTTTTAAAACGGCTCGATCAGCCTATATGAAAATTAATAGTGTCGAGCAATCCAGTGATGAAGTGAAAGAATTCGCAAAAAACTATCGAGCGAAAATGCCGTTTGAATATGCCACGACTAGTGATGTTTTAGATCACTTTGATCATGTTGTTAAATTAACTAGTATCGATCATGTCGGTATTGGTTCTGATTACGATGGTGTAGGGGATAGCTTGCCTGTCGGACTGAAAGATGTGAGTAGCTATCCTAATTTAATTCAAGGACTACTTGATCGAGGATATTCAGAAATGGATATTGAAAAAGTGCTATCTGGAAATCTAATTCGTGTTTGGAAACAGGTTGAGCAATATTCGTTGAATAACAATTAATTTATTATTATGAAAATCTGGATTGATGCAGACTCCTGTCCGGTAGTAATAAAAGAGATACTTTTTAAGGCTGCCATTCGCAATAAAATGCAATTAACACTTGTTGCGAATCAGCTTATTTCAAAACCAAATTCTCCCTATATTTCAATGATGCAAGTTTCATCTGGTTTTGACGTGGCTGATGATGAGATTGTTAAATTGGTTGAAAAAGATGATTTAGTGGTAACCAGTGATATCCCATTGGCTGCTGAAGTCATCGAAAAAGGCGCTATAGCCTTGAGCTCAAGAGGCGAATTACATACGCCAGATAATATTCGAGCGCGGCTAAATATGAGAGATTTTTTAGATACCATGCGTGCCAGCGGTGAACATACGGGAGGACCTCCGCCGTTAAATCAAACGGATCGCCAAACCTTCGCTAACCATCTTGATCGAATTTTGTCGAAGGCAAAATAAGCTAAAGCAGATAAACCTAAGTAAGTTGACTTGTATCATTTAATGGCTTTATTTTATCCTAGGACAAGTGAATAGTTTTTACTTCGCGATGAATTAGCAATACACTAGGTGCTTAGCGAATTTGAATAACTAAATAATTTCACACTTCAAATTAAAAAGAGCCAGATAAGTAATGTCCACTTTAGCCGAATCAAATAAATCTCTAAAAATTGCCGTTTTAACTGTTTCGGATACTCGAAATTTTGAAACTGATAAATCCGGTGCTTACTTAGTAGAACAAATAGAAAGTGCTGGGCATGAATTGGCTAAGCATGAAATTGTTATTGATGATATCTACCAAATAAGAGCGTGTCTATCTCAGTGGATTGCCAATGATTCTATACAAGCAGTGATTATTACAGGAGGAACGGGGTTTTACGGAAGGGACTCCACGCCTGAAGCGATAACACCGCTGTTTGATAAACAGATGGAAGGTTTTGGTGAGTTGTTTCGCTCAATTTCATTTTCTGAGATTGGTAGTTCGACGATTCAGAGTAGGGCGCTTGGTGGACTTGCCAATAATACCGTTATTTTTTCTTTACCAGGCTCAACTGGAGCTTGTCGGACTGCTTGGACAAAAATTATAAAAGAGCAACTCGATGGTGATTTTAAGCCGTGTAATTTTGTTAAGTTGTTGCAAACAGGAATACACTAACTGTTATATTGCAAATGACCCTAATTAGAAATTGTTTTTCGCCCAATTCACAATTGTAGAAATTAACCACTCTTTGTCTTTTTGAAGAATGAAAGTGTGATCACTTTTTTGATTGTGTTCTACTTTGATTTTATCTTCTGAAAACAAATCACCAATAGCGTTTTTAAATTGTTGTTTATAATTGTAAAACATATACCAGCCTCCGGTAAAAATGACTAAGAATTTTGAGCCTTTTCTGAGAGCTTGTGATAGGTTGTTTTCAAATACGGGTTTTTCTGGAAAGATCATTTTATAATTCATAGTAACATCTGATTTATTAAGTCGAGATATTTTTGAGTCTTTTTTAGCGAGAAATGGCAAGACTTTACTAGCTAAATTTGTCCAACTATTAATATTGCACAAACGCAAAATCAATTTTCTAAAATGAAACTTTGTTGTTGGATAGGCGTAACCATCGATTGGAATTACACCTTTAACTCGCTCATCATTAAAAGCTATTTCATAAGCATTGTCTGCTCCAGTGCAAATACCACAAATCACAAATTGAGAGATGCCCGTGCTTTCTTGTAAATAATCCATAGCATCAATAATATCTTGATTGGTATTTTCTTTTAGACTTAAACTATTTTGTTTGGTTAAACTATCCCCTTTACCTGATAAGTCCATTCTCAATGATGTGAATTGCTGATTGGCAAGCTCCCGAGCGGTTGCTACATAAATCCGAAAAGGTCCTACACGATGTAATAAGCCAGAATTCACAAAAATAAAAATAGGCTTATCTTTTTGAATAGATTCAGGTGAAGATAAGATCCCAATCAGACCTTGACTATCACCAAATTGAATTATTTTTTCGTTCATTTTAGAAGCTCTTTACAAATATGGGAAATAATTGTTTGAGGTGCAATAGATGTCTCAATTTGTTCGGTATCTGTCCAAGATAGTGAGGTATCAAAGGTGTCAGATCGCCCAAGCACATCTTCAGGACAGTTATTAGTTCCATCACGGCCGTGTTGCTCACTGTTAGAAAATATAAATAGCTGTTTTCCTGAACTTTGTTGTGACCAGTCACTTGCTTCTATTTTCTGAATATCTAAAAGAAGCTGTTCTGAATAATTAAAACCAATTAATTCGTTATTTTCACATTCATTAGATTCTCGTTTAAAGTAAAATCTATCTTGATCAATTAACATTTCCATGTGCATTGTTTTTAGACTTGCAATATTTTCTTCGCCGTTAAAAACTGGATCCCAGTTAATTATAGTAGCTATATCTTTTCTATTCGCCGTTGCTTTATTGGCTAAGTTAGCACCTAAACGTAAACCTAAAATAGAAACTTTGTTCACACCTGACTCGCTCTTTAATTGTTCAATGGCATCATTAATGTTTTGAGCCCAAATATCCATATTGCAATCATTTGCATTGCCATCGGAATCTCCAGTACCAAAATAATCAAAACGTAAAACATGAAAACCTAAATCAGTTAATCGTTTGGTTAATAGTTTAAAGCATCTAAAAATACGAAGGTATTCTTGTCCTGTTGGGTAACAAAGAAGGATTGCTCGTTCTTGTTTAGATGTCTGGTTGGTTGGAGTTTGAGTTGTTAGAGTATGGTCAGTTGGAGCATGGTAATAGGCAAACAAATTATTGTCTAAGGAACTGATAAAGAAAGGGGTCGCTTTATCTCCATCATTAGGTGCTATTTCTTTTTTCTCAGACGGTTTGAGCTTTTCTGACTTTAACTGAGGTTGTTGAGATTCCAATTCGCTGGCAAGTTGAGCTAAGTTTAAGGAAACTAACATTCTTGGATTCGATTTGAATTGCAGTTCTCGCTCCAAGCCTGAAATAACTTGCATCATCAATAAGGAGTCACCACCAATATCAAAAAAGTTATCATACAAACCTACTTGATTAATATTCGGCAAGGTTAACCATATTTCAGCAATTTTACTTTGTGCTTTAGTTTCAAGCGGAATAACATCGCGTTCGCTTTGGTATTCTTCCATATTGGGTTCAGGCAATGCCTTTCGATTGACTTTGCCATTGGCGGTCATTGGAACTTCATCTAACTCGATATAATGTTGCGGTAACATATAATCAGGTAGAGACTGTTTAAGTGAAGAACGAATGACTGCGGCGTTTAAATTTGCGTCTGTAAAAGGAACATAGTAAGCAATTAATTGTTTATTTTTATTTTCATCTTCATGGACGTTGATTATGCCTTGTTCAATTTCTTCAATCTTGAGTAGCGCACTTTCAACTTCCCCCACTTCAATTCGAAATCCACGAATTTTCACTTGATCATCGGCTCTATCTCTATACTCTAATAATCCATCTTCTCTAAACCTAACCAAGTCGCCTGTTTTGTATAGTTTTTTACTTGGGTTATCTGAGAAAGGATCGGTAATAAATTTTTCTTCGGTCATCTCAGGCTTTCCGAGATAGCCCCTTGCTAATCCGACTCCACCCATATGAAGCTCTCCGGTAACGCCTAGAGCAACGGGCTGCATATTTTTATCTAAGACATAGGCATATAAATTTTTGACTGGTAAACCAATCGGTGCTTCTTGATCTCTATTCGTATTATCAGCATTTAAGTCACAATAACTACTAACGATCGTACACTCGGTTGGACCATAAGTATTGATTAACTTAGCTTCTGTTTTGTCGGAACCTACTGTATGAGTAGTCTTAACACTTTCAATCCAGTTGGCGACGGCTTGTGGTTGAGCACGCTCACCGCCGATAATGACATTTCGAATAGAGGCAGGCAGTGTTAGTTTATCTTCAATAATTGATGCCGTGATTTGATGCCAAAATGCAGTGGGTAAATCTAAAAATGTAATTTTTTCACGTTCACAAGCTTTTAGAAATTCTTTAGCACTGCCCAGCATGGAATCATCAGCGAGACAAAGCGTGCCTCCGCTAATTAAGGTTGGATAGATCTCTTCGCCAGCTGTATCGAAGCTAATGGATGCAAATTGTAAAATTTTATCTTGTTCGCAAAAACCAAAAGCATCTTTCGCCGCAATGGTATAATTAACGATTGATTGATGTTCAATCATGACACCTTTAGCATCGCCAGTTGACCCCGAGGTGTAGATGACATAAGCAAGATTATTAGGCTTCGGATCGGGACATTCTGATAACTTAGATGAATTTAAATCGCTATTTAAATCGGTACTGCTAATTTCACTCCAATCAGAATCCAGTAAAATGATTTCACATTGATGTTCTGGTAACTCTTCTAATAGTTTCTGTTGGGTTAATAAAAATTGAATACCAGAATCCTTGATCATGTAGTCTAGTCGATCATTTGGATAGGCTGGATCAAGAGGTACATAACCACCACCGGATTTCAAGATGGCTAACATCGCAACAATCATATCCGGATGTTTGCTCATAGATAAACCAACAGGGGCATCTATTTGAACGCCTTTGAGTTTTAAATAAGCAGAAAGTTTTTCTACTCTATTTAATAACTCTTTATAACTGTAACTTACGTCTTGGTTGTAAACCGCAATATTATCCGGCGTCAATTTAGCCTGTTGTTCAAATAATTGATGTAAACAAACGTCTGGAATATCAAATCCTTGTTGAGCTCTATATGAACCACTGAGTAATTCTTTTTCTTTATCAGTTAAAATATTAAAGTCTGTTATCGATGCTGTCGGATCTTCAATAATGGCATCAATACATTTAAAGAAATGCTCAATCGCTCTTTCCCTAGTTTTTTCATCAAATACGCCTACATTAAAATCAAACGCAATCGTTAAAGTACCTGTATCATCAAAATCATGAATTTGAATGGCTAAAGGTTCATGGGAATACCAAGCGCCAGTATGTAACCAATGCAATGACATCGGCATTCCTGCAAAGGGTGGATAAGAAGCGTTGTTATAATTGATTGCTACATCATACGCCCTGTTATTCATTGGATTGCCCGGCGCATAGCGATAGTGACGCATCACTTCCATGCTGGTACGTTTCGTCTTTTTATAAAGTGACTCAAAGGTATCTTCAGCCGTTGCACTAACCCTTAATGGTGCCGTTTCCATAAAAAAGCCAACCGTATTTTTATCATCGGGTGTGGCTCTATTATGGTATAAAGTCCCTAATGCCAAATCTTCATTACCAGTTATTCGGTATAGATAAGCGAGCAAGCAGGTTGAAATTAATTGAAAAGTGGACAGGTGCGGAGATAAGGATTTAAATGGCTTTTGTTTACACAAAGCTTTAATGGCATTGGTTCTTTCCGCGCCTAAATCTCGAGTCATTCTAATGGCTTTGCTGATACCGTGATCACGAGAAGTACGCCCATAAAAATTAAGTGTATCTAAAGGCTCAGAAAGTACCTTTTCCCAGTGTTCCTTAGATTGCTGATGAGCTTTTGATTCTCTATATTCTTGTTCTCGATCTGCATATCCTTCAAAAGAAGGAAAGTTTGGCAGCTCTTCTAACTTTTCATTAAAACTCTTTTCATAAAATTCAGAAACATATCGATAAACTAAAGCCGTAGACCAACCATCACAAATAAGATGATGTTGACACCAATACCACATGAATTGATTATCACCTAGTTTGACTAATACAGAGTCAAACAGTCTTTTTTCTAGATCAAATATTTCTTTGCAGCGTGGTGTCGCCCATTCATCAAAGGCCTGTTGGGGATTTTGCTTATCGCTAAAATCTAAAAATTTGACATGATAGTTTAGCTTATCTAAAACGACTCGTTGGGGCACCCCGTTATTGAGCTTTATAATGGTTCTTAATGCGTCTGCTTTGTTAACAACTTGCTGAAATGCGTGAGCAAAACGAACTGGATCAACTTCACCTTGAATCGTCAAGGCCATGGGCATATTGAAAAAAGGCGTATTGGGTTCTAAGTTTTGCCCAATCCAAAACCAAAGTTGGTTTTTTGGTAAATTGGATAGATGATAAACATCTTCTGTTTGATGTTCTTCTGTCATCTAGGATACTCCTGTAAATCCCTATTATTGTCGTAGTTTATTTTGTTTTTAGGATTGTAACTATAGTAGTGACTGGCAAAAAGATAAAGTATAAACACGCTCTTTGTGGAAAGCAATTTTAATCTATGTAACTATTAAGTAAGAATGAAACTATTAGGATTAAGCATGAGTTTAGCCGTCAACAATCAAAAATATCAGTCCAAATCAATCAATCTACTATTAAACGTTTGTTTATTTTGTTCATTTTGTTTTTCAGTCGGTTTTTCTGCTGCGCAATCGAGTGAAAAGCCTAATTTCGATGAAAAATTAACGGAATTGTTCGAAAATGAGTGGCAAAGTCGGTTAAAAGACAATCCTGTATCTGCTAATTCTTACGGTGATATGAAAGAGCCCTCAGCTTTAATGGACCTATCTGAAAAAGCTTACTTAGCAAGGTTAAAAAGCTATCGAAGCGTTTTATCTAAATTAGAGGCAATTCCCTATAAGAAGCTGACACCTGACAATAGAATTAACTACGATATTTTTGAAAAGCAGATTAGTTATAATATTAGTCAAATTGAATTCAAGACTTATGAATTGCCATTTTTAGCCGACTCAGGCTTCCATACCAGTATGTCTTGGCTACCTAAGCAAACTATATTTACCAATCTCGATAGTTACAACCATTACCTCGATAGACTCGAAAATATCCCTCAGTTCTTTAATCAAAATATCACTAATATGAATAGTGGCTTAAAAAGAGGGTATTCAATGCCTGCCGTAGTCATGCTAGGTTTTACTGAAGTTATTCATCAGATTGGCAATAAAAAGGTTGAAGAATCAGAATTTTGGCAACCCTTTATCAAATTACCAAAACATTTTTCAAGTAGAGATGCTAAAAATATCAAAAAAAGAGCTAAAAAGGTTATTGGCCAATCATTACTTCCAGCTTATAAATCTTTAGCTAAATATTTTGAACAACAGTATATACCTAACACAAAGCAATCATTGGGAGCTTACGACTTTCCCAGAGGTGTAGAATATTATCAAACAGAAATTGCTCATTACACAACGACTAAACAAACCGCTGAACAGATTCATGAACTTGGTTTAACCGAAGTGGCGAGAATTAAAGCTGAAATGAATGAAATTATTAAAAATGTAAAATTCAAAGGCGACTTCAAAGCCTTTTTAAGATTTTTAAGAGAATCCCCTCAGTTTTATGCTAAAACGCCTGAAGAGTTATTGAAAGAGGCATCTTATATTGCAAAAAAGATGGATGGTCAGTTACCTAAATTCTTTACTAAACTGCCGAGGCAACCTTATACGGTTGAAGCTGTTCCTGAGGCTATAGCGCCTAAATATACAACTGGACGTTATGTATCAGCTCCATTAGATAGTGATAGACCGGGTACCTATTGGGTGAATACTTATGCTTTGGATAAAAGGCCTCTTTATGTACTAGAAAGTTTAACCTTGCATGAAGCGGTTCCAGGGCATCATTTACAGGGAGCGCTCAATCAAGAGTTAAATAATTTACCAAACTTTAGACGCTACTCTTACATTTCTGCATTTGGTGAAGGTTGGGCACTTTATTGTGAAAAACTAGGTCTTGAGGCCGGTTTTTATAAAGATCCTTATAGTGATTTCGGTCGATTAAGCTATGAAATGTGGCGTGCGGCCAGGTTAGTTATTGATACAGGAATTCATGCAATGGGTTGGACAAGAGAAAGGGCGATCAAATTGTTGTCAGAAAACTCTGCACTATCGCTCCATAATATTACTACTGAAGTTGACCGTTATATTAGTTGGCCTGGTCAAGCATTGAGCTACAAAATAGGTGAACTTAAAATATTAGAACTACGTAATAAAGCGGAACTAGAGCTAAAGGAGAAGTTTGATATTCGTCATTTTCACGATGCTATATTGGCGAATGGCTCGATCCCTCTGGATGTTTTATCAAAGCAGATGAATGACTTTATAAATAAGGTAAAAAATGATTAAGCCAAAAGGGCAATAGTTTAAAATGTAAAAGCTTGAATTCAATGCTCTAATGTAAGAACTAACAAAGCCTGCAGTTGCAGGCTTTGTTCATTTAATTTCAAAGATGATTTTTAGGAAACTTTTAGGAAAGATAACCATTTATTTTTAGAAAATAATCGGTCGTGTAATTCTCTAGCATCAATATCAACACTTGAACTTCTTAAACTTTTCTCAATCTGTAAAGGCATACCAAATCGATCAGTTGGGTTATCAATTAAGTTAACTACTTTGGGTTTAACTAACGTTGTATTCATACTATCTTTAACAATAACTACTTTTGGTCTTAAACGAGCATTAGAAGGTTGTTCCATAACTATACCTATTGCATTATTCGTTAATTTAACCAAACTGCCCGTTGGATAAATCCCAATTGCTTGAATAAATGACTCTACAAGTTCTGTCTGAAAGGCGTTTCCACGTTCATTATAACAATTCGAAATAGCTTCTACCGGTGTTAAAGCTTCTTTACCCGGTAAGGGGTTGATAAGTTCTTCATAGTATTGAACTAAACCACAAACTCTAGCCAAAAATGGAATTCTGTTCCCGACTAGGTTTCTTGGATAACCTTTACCATTATTTCTTTCGCAATAGCTAGAAAGTATGTAATTAACTTGATGGCTTGTAGAAAACATTTTTTCAGTTTCTTCCAATGTTAATGCCACATGCTCCTGGTAGGTCTCTGTTTCTTCAGCGGTTAGCTCACCAAAAAGTAGTTCTCTTGGTAATTTACATTTGCCGATAGGAGCTAATAAAAGCGCCGTACCAATATCTCTAAGATCATGCTTTGATAAACCTAAATGTCTACCAAAAATAATGCCCCAAATCGCACTTCTTACAGCTTGCTCATGTAATGCTTTATTTTCTGTATTAACACGACATAACCATGCCAATGCATCAGGATTTCTTACAACACTTTTAACCATTTCTGAAGAGGCGGCTCTTATCCCTGCAATGTTGACATAACCATTTTGCATCATGTCTCTAAAAATCACAGACATTTGACCACTGACTTGTGAGAATAATTCGCCGACTTGAATCACTTCATTTTTAAGTTTACTGCTATTCTCGTAGTGTTCGACAGATGGTTTGAAACGGGCCTTTTCCGCCATTAATCGTTTTGTTTTAGGATCTAGTTTATTAACCTTACTTGGTTTGATTGGCGTAAGCGTTAATTGTGACTGCACATCTATTTTGCTAAGAAATTGATCAACATAAACTTTGGTGCAATATACAGCCAACTGTTCAAGCTGTTCTTGTTTAGTAATATGGAATCCCTGAATAGGGAAAGGTGTCTGAACCCAAGGAACATCTAAACGAGACACATACATGCCAACTAGCAAGTTATGTACTGGTATTTCCTGTGTTGTTAAATGCATTCTCAGGTACCTCGGATAAACAATTCATCCTGAACAATAAATTGAAAATTCCCTTTCACGTTGCAGACAGGATATCTTTTACTAGAAAAGATTGAAGGAACCTGTTCACATTTTAATCATTTATGCCTTTAACAGCACTGTTTGCGGGCTTTAGCACTATTAAAAATTAGTCTTTAAATTTAACACTTCCGTCGGTTTTTTTGTACAAAATACAACCAGTTATAATCGCTAAATTCGAAAAGTGTTAAAAAAATAGCGTAGTTAAATCAGAGTATAGACAGAATTTCAATAAAGTTAAATTATTTCTAATATATTGGTAATATTCACACACTCTGAATTAATGTCATAAACACGTCGGTTAATCAGAAAAACACAGGTTATGGCTTTTTGGCGATTAAAGTGGCTCGTAACGGCGCCGGATAACCTTCTACTGTCAAATTTTCATTATCAGGCATCAAAAAATTTTCTAAAGAATGAAACGTCATCCAGTCTGTTGCTCTCTGTTCTTCGGTGGATGTTTTTTCAACATTAATGCACCTTACATCTTTAAATCCACATTTAGTGAGCCATAAAACTAATGCGTCTACAGAGGGTAAAAACCAAACATTTCTCATTTGTGCGTAACGATCTGAGGGAACTAATACCTGTTTATTGTCACCTTCGATGACCAATGTCTCAAGTATGAGCTCCCCCCCTTTTAATAATAGATCTTTCAATTGGTATAACATCTCAATGGGTGATTTGCGGTGATATAAAACCCCCATACAAAATACAGAATCAAAACCGCAGTTTTTAGTCTCGTTAGGCATGTCTTCTATGCCTAACGGAAATAAATGGCAATTATTAGTTTGGATATATTTTTGCATTATGGCAAATTGAGCTAGAAATTTTTGCGATGGATCGACTCCCAATACAAATTGCGCACCTTCTCCTAACATTCTCCAACAATGGTAGCCATTGCCACAACCGACATCGAGAATTGTCTTCCCTTTTAATGGTGAAATGTGAGATTTAATACGATCCCACTTCCAATCTGAGCGCCACTCTGTATCAATATGAATATCAAAAAGCTGATAAGGTCCTTTTCTCCAGGGATGAAGTTGTTTTAGTTTGTTTGTTAGGTCAATTAGCTGGTTTTCAGAGAGTACTTGGTTGTTGACTAAACTAACCTTTACCTGAGATTTTAAATCAAATGCGGTTTCCCCAAGCTCTGGAAGTGATTGGAGCAATTCTTGCCATTCTTCAACTTCACCATGGGTATAATTTGTATACCGAGTTTTTACCGATTCTACAAAATGATCATGCCAGTTTGAGACTTTTGAATTCTCTATATCTTGTTGGAATTGTTTAAAGTGAAT
>JQIA01000408.1_pt1 | contig 21406 bp, 24 predicted proteins | sample 811431 | NCBI WGS metagenome assembly JQIA01 (sample SAMN02998118, study PRJNA258478) | marine sediment metagenome | biome: marine; feature: seafloor; material: sediment; isolation source: oil-polluted sediment collected from 3 locations (0.5 km, 0.7 km and 0.9 km)... | place: USA: Gulf of Mexico ...
TGATGCAGTTAGTAGTCATTGCTTTTCTCCTTGTTTGTGTTGCAATGATGGTCACTTTGCAGCTGGCTCAGGACCGGACACACCGGAGAGAAACGAAGGCGAAGCGCAGCGGAGAGGGACAGGCGCGCATCTTTTTGCCTCGCGAGGAATGGCACACCATCTTTCTTGGTGGGGTAGGGGACAAAGATGGGGGACAACCTTTGTGTCAGGATCGACAGCTGCGACCAGCATTCCCGAGCAACTCAACGCATGGAGAAAGCTTATGACGGCTTTGATATCTATGAATAGACATCTATCGTAACAGTGAACGGGGCAGGGGCAGTGCCTAGAACAACGTCCTTGGCATAACTGCCGGACCTTGCGACTTTCAACCGAACACCAAACATAGTGCTCTGGGCAAAGCTCCCCGTAAACTGGCTGAGTGTGGTGGTATCTGGTGGCGGCAACCAGGGATTTCAGTCGTTTTCACATCCTAGCCACGATCATGGCTTCAATGTCAGCCTAAGATGCCCCAGTGATACCGACCGGTCCAACATTCTGGATCCAAAAGGGGCCGCATAAGAATGATGAACCCGGCCCTACGGTCAGTAATCAACTAGGGGCCCATTTGATTGTTGTGGCTGAATATTCGCATCGGGCTTTTTGGATATTGCCCAACTTGTCCGTCATAGATGGACTTGTACACATATTGTCGAAGACCTTCCCTATAATGAAGTCCAGCAATGATGTGTTGGGTTTGCGCCACCTAGGCCGCATTATGGGAAGGGCATTTCCCGTGAAACCGTGATGGCTAAGAATTGCTCGCAAAAATTAGACAGCAACATAATCCTTGCACAATACATGTTTTATGCTTAGTTATTGGGTTATGAACAGCATAAAGACAGTATTATGAAAGTTAAAGTCAAAACAAGCCCCGCGACAAAGCGTGAATTGAGGTTTCTGGGCACGCGCATCCGTGAGGCGCGGCTGCGCCGTGCGCTTCCGCAAACTCTGGTGGCAGAGCGCGCATCCGTGAGCGTGGACACACTTCGCAGAATTGAAAGCGGTGATCCCGCCGCCAGTATAGGGTCTTATGCAATGGTTCTACATGCCCTCGGAATACTGGAAGGCTGGGGTCGTATTCCAGACAGTCTCGGCGACGAACTGGCGCAAGAACAATTGCGCAAGCGCGCGCCAAAGGACAGATCATGACAATCGAAGTGTTCCTTGATGCCTTTGGCACGCTTCGTAACGTTGGAATTTTACGCCGGCATGCAGGCGCAGGTCGTGAACGGGTAACATATGAGCACAATCCGGCATGGCTCGTATCACCTGACGCCTTTCAGTTTGACCCGACGCTTCCGTTGCAACGTGGCACATTGCATCCGAGGGAAGGTCGCGAGATGTTTGGCACGCTTGGTGATAGCGCGCCGGACACTTGGGGGCGGCGGCTGATGAACCGGCGAGAGCGCCGTTTGGCAGATACCGAAAACCGGCGGCCACGTGGGTTACATGAAACGGATTATCTGTTGGGGGTCTCAGATCTGACCCGGCTTGGTGCGATCCGGTTTCGTGTCGATGGTGAGTTCCAATCACCTCAGTCAAAAGGCGTGCCAACAACCGTCGCTCTGGGTGATCTGTTAAATGCAGCGCGGCGTATTGAAAGCGGCGAAGAGACCGAAGATGATCTACTCTTGATATTCTCGCCTGGGTCATCGCTTGGCGGTGCACGGCCCAAGGCATCGGTTTATGATCCGCATGGAAACCTGTCGATTGCGAAGTTTCCTAAAGACACAGACGATTATTCCGTAGAACGCTGGGAAGCAATAGCATTGGACATGGCAGCAGCCGCAGGTATTCGCGTGGCACAGCATGATTTAGTGCAAGCCACCGGACGCACAATCTTCCTTTCGCAACGCTTTGATCGCAAGCGGGCAGGGGAGGGGGGCGAAGATCACCGCATTCCGTTCATGTCGGCAATGGCGATGACCGAGCATCGCGATGGGGATGACAATTGCAGCTATTTGGAGCTGGTAGAGGCTATCGCAGAACGTAGCGCCAAACCCGAACAAGATCGCGCGGAGCTATTTCGGCGCATGGCTTTCACCATTCTCATCTCAAACACCGATGATCATTTCAGAAACCACGGATTTTTGTGGACTGGTAGCAAAGGTTGGATGTTAAGCCCCGCTTATGACATCAACCCGGTGCCAAATGGTCTACGGGTTCTGTCCACTCGCATCGACTTTGACGAGGCAACCGCATCCATTGATCTTCTGCGTTCCGTGGCAGAATTCTTTGTGCCGATGAAATCAGCTGATCAAATCATCCGGGAATGCGCCGACGTCGTGCGTCAATGGCGGGGTTTTGCACAAGCGCGCATGGCACCTAAATCAGAAATCAAATTAATGGAGCCTGCGTTCGAGCATGGTGAGCTTGATGTTGTTCGTTAAAACCACGCAGCGAACCGACGCGCCTCAGAAATGTACGATAATTGGGAGCAGACACTCAGATCGAACGCAGTGATTATGGGTATCAATCAGATAGTTCGTAGAATAAGCAAAATAGGCGGCTCCACCGCGCGCAAACCGTTTGGCCCCAGAAGATTGCCGCGGATTGAACTCGCTGACCTACAGCCATGTTAATCCATATGGGCGGTTTGAGCTGGATTTGGGTAACAGGGTGGATTTTCAATGCGTTGCATAGCTGATCATTTGTAGAATGAAGAACTTAGTTATGAGTGGCGTTGTTGCACGGATCAGGCATTTGTCGCAAGGAGCCCTTAGGGGTGATGCTCTCGGTCGTTCTGGCTTGACAGGTTTTGTAGATACGAAATTTGCCGAACGGTTTGGTGGTGTAGCTTTGATTTCAATGATTGGTGCTGCCCCGTCAATTGCTGCCGAGCAAGTGAGCGATGATATTGCATCCGATACCCTTGAAAGCATTGGTGAAGATTTGAGCGATGCAACTGGATCGGTCATTGCAGAGCAATTGGCATTGTCCCCAACTATTTACATCGACCAAGGCGCAAGCGTCACTGTTCTGGTGGATCGCGACGTGGTTATTTACTGATGAATAAACATACTCCCGCAAGTTATTTAGACGCATAGACTTCGAAAACCTCGCTTGGGCCTGAGAAGTTGTTTCAGGGCGCCATGATCCCCTTTGATACGGTTGTTCAGATACTTACGATCAACATGCCTGATGGTGTCTTCAGGGCTGCAGCCGCTGTTCAACTCGCCGATGATTTTGGCATAACTGCGCGCCTTGTCAGTGATGATCGTCAATGGATGATAGCAGCGAACGGTTTCACAGGCTTGCCTCATGAAAGCCCTTGCTGCATTGGCGTTTCTGCAGGCCGTCAGGCGGAAATCGATCAGCTGACCGCGCTGATCAACCGCGCGCCATAAGTAACACCAGCGGCCATTCACCCGCACATAAGTCTCATCTACATGCCATTGTAATCCTCGCCATGGCCGGTGGCGTCCATAGGCTCGCTTGCGGATCTCCGGGCCAAACTTTTGCACCCAACGATAGATGGTCGCGGCATCAACAGAAATCCCACGTTCTGCCAGCATATCGCGCACATCCCGGTAGGACAGTGGATATCGGCAGTACCAACGTACAGCCAAGAGTATCACGCCCTTGGGAAAGCGGTGATGTTTGAAAGGATTTCCGCGTGTCATACTCAACCTCAATTACTGCTTGCAACACAACTTCACACCGTGCAGAATTAATGCAACAGAACCCTTCAAGGTGATATTTGGGCCGAACGTAGTATAATCAAATCGGTATCCACCACTCATATTCACCGAATGTTGATGTAATCGTGATTGGCGGCGCGGCTGGTGATGTCCTATGAATGACATCGCGGCGCAGGTTGTTTCACGTTTGAAGTTCGGTCTGTCTGAACAATGCGCAGCACAGCTGCACTCTTTCACGGTTTGAGCGGCGAAGGATAAAATACCTACAAGAAAGGCCCTTCCATGGCATCTGCAATTTTCTCTCAGCCCCGTATCATTTTAAGTGCGTCGTTGGTGACGCTTTCTCTGCTCTGGTCCGGTGCTCTGCAGGCCCAGGACGCGCCGCCGCTGCCGGAATACGTGATTGAACAATACGGACCGCCTCCAACAGTACCAGAAGGACCACTGTCTGAGGCGTTGCAGTCAGCTGTTCAGGTGGCCTTTGTCGACGGTATGGTTCAATCGACGTGGGGGCCAGATCAGGACTTGGCTTTGGATGAAATTGCGAAGTCAAATGATCCGCGGATTGCCTGGATAATTAGTGATTTGATGCGCTTCGCCGCGCGGCGCGAGTTAAGCGAAAGCCTCACCGATACGGTCTCCGAGTTACTGGGCAAAAATTTTCGCGGTAGAAACAGTTGGGGGCTTGTCACCGACCATCTCATTGCATGGGATATCCCTGCGCCCCCGGATTACTTACGGGTGAAGCGTGCCATTTTCACAAGCATCGTCCCCGGTTGGGATAAGATCTTTGTTGAAGGCGATATCGATTGGAGGCTGGTTTCATGGGGCGGCGTGCATATCGACGATCGTCCCTATGATACAACAGATGAAGTGTGCAATTGCATTCCCGCAGCGGACAACCCCGATGTGAGCAGTGCGCAAGACGCCACCTGGCTTAAAGACAGTGATATCGTTTTTGGCATTGAGGTAAACGGTGCGTATCGGGCCTATCCGCGGCGCATCATGGAAGTTCGCGAGATGGTTAACGACACATTGGGTGGGAGAGATCTTGGAATACCCTATTGCACTTTGTGCGGTTCGGCCCAAGCTTACTTCACCGATCAACTGCCTGGGGGAATTGACCGGCCAATATTGCGTACATCAGGACTGCTAATTCGATCCAATAAAGTGATGTACGACGTCAATACATTTTCTGTTTTTGATACGTTTCTGGGCCATGCGGTAACCGGCCCCCTTGCAGAGCGGAACCTACAATTGAAGCAAACAGCTGTCATTACGACCGATTGGGGCACTTGGAAACAAGAGCACCCGGAGACGACGGTACTGGTTGAGTCGCTCGCGCTTGGTCGTGATCCTGATTTTCGCAATGGCCGGGATGCCGATGGTCCGATATTTCCAATCGGCAATGTTGATCCACGACTGCCCGTTCATGAAGACATCATTGGTGTTATCACCGCGTCTGGTCAGGCCGTAGCGTTTCAACAAAGCAAGGCATTTGTGACGCTGCAGAATGGGGATGAGATCGCATATGAAAATATACGTCTGGAACTTGATGCTGGTGGTATAAGGGCTGTGGATGCCGATGGGTCCGATCTTGGCAGCCATCAGGCATTCTGGTTTGCATGGTCGCAATTCCATCCACAAACTGTGCTCTGGTAAGAGTAAGACGATCTCAAGAACGGTCTAACAATCCGTTCGGTTTCACACGCTGAGCCCGCAGGCTCAGCGTTAATTATTCGCTAAGGGCCGAAATCTTTCAGGCGTTTTCCAGAAAAGGCTCGATGAAATCGAGCATCTTCTCAACACGAGGCCCAGAAAGTCCCTTGGTTATCAGGCGCCCAGAGGGTTTTATCACATTAACCTGCCCCGATTGTGGGCCTTGTGATTTTGGGCTAGCTGACCAGGATGCAAACACGGTCTATCAACTATAAGCGCCATCGCTTCCCGCCGCAGATCATCGCTCATGCGGTCTGGTTGTACGTCCGGTTCAATTTGAGCCTGCGCGAGGTTGAGGAGATGCTGCTGGAGCGCGGCATCGACGTGTCCTACGAGACTATGCGGCGTTGGACAGCCAGGTTTGGACCGCAGATTGCAAGGAACCTGCCGTTTCGGAAACGAGAACGGGCGATGCAAGGGTATCGATCACTAGGAGCCTTGCAGAGATTTGTCGCCGTTCACTCAACCACCCGTAATTGCTTCTCCGTCCCAGCCCGTCGCCGCTCAGCCCTGACCATCCGCTATCACCGAATGGAAGCCTTCGACGCTTGGAGAGCAGCAGCAAGTATTGCCTGAACCCAGAAGCATCGGTGACCTTTGCAGGCTCAGGAACTTAATGTGACAACACCGCTGAGGCGTATTTTGCAAAGATTGAAAATACAATTACGCTGATCAATGAAAGCCCGGGGATTGCACGCGAGCGCATTGAAATTAATCCTTGAAGTCTCAGAGGAAGAGAATTGGTTCTGTCGCAAATTTTCCCGGCTTATTTCCTTATTGGTTGTATTCTGCGATACGCTTGTCGAAAAAGCTATCGGCAGGACATTATTCATGAGCATTGATTTCAAAGGCAGCCATTATCCGAAAGACGTAATCTTGTACGCGGTGTTTTTCTATGTTCGCTACGCCGTCTCCTATCGAGACCTGGAGGAGATTATGGCTGAACGCGGCGTTCACGTTGATCATGCCACGTTGAATCGCTGGGTTGTAAAATATTCACCGAGCATTGCTAAAGCGGCCCAGCTACGGAAACAACCGACAGCTAAATCTTGGCGGATGGACGAGACTTACATCAAGGTTAAAGGGAAATGGATGTATTTGTATCGGGCTGTTGATAAGCACGGGAAAACTCTTGATTTCATGCTCTCACCGCGGCGAGATAAAGCCGCCGCCAGACGCTTCTTTAGGCACGCCATCAAGGTGAATGGCATTCCACAACGGATAGTGATCGATAAAAGTGGTGCTAATCTGGCAGGCATTCTGCGGATAAATGTTGGATTAAAATTCTCTCGGCGCCACAAACAGATTAAAATCCTTCGGGTGAAATATTTGAATAACATCGTTGAACAGGATCATCAATTTAGAAAGAAGATCACCCGACCGACTTTAGGCTTCAAGGCCTTTCATTCAGCAGCTGCCACGCTCTCTGGAATTGAAGTGGCCCACATGATCCGAAAGAAACAAATCCAGACTAATCATACCTCCCCGTTCAAACAGTTTGCGAGCCTGGCTGCGTAAATTCGATAAACCCAGCCCTAATCTACATTTAGAAAAACTTTGCGACAGAACCGCATTAAGCGTATCCATGGTCAGGAAAAAGCGTATGGCAACACTTGACGCTCGATCCGTGCAACAACGCCGAGCGGCACTAAAGCGGGACAGGACCAATGTTTATTAAGTACTAGTTTCCATCCGAGCTATGAAGGATTCTATGAATTTTTGCGCCGCTACTGATATTTGGCCATGTGTATGTGAAATGAGGTTTATATAGCCCAGCGCCAATTCTTTGGATGCTACTGGAACCAGCTTATAGCCACGCTTTTGATATTCTATAAAATCTTGATCGAACGGTAAGGAAAATGCAACCCGCGTTTTTTGAGTGGCATCCAAATGATCAAGTGGAGAAGAACATTCCATCGACTTACGTAAGTTGATACCTATTCTTTCACATGCTGCATCTATTTTGATGCGTAATTGGGTACCCTTTGGTGGCATGAGAGCTGGTTGATCGATAATCTCGTAAAGTTTGATTCCTGCTTTTCCGGATACGGGTGCCCCGTTTGGCATGACGACATGAATTGGCGCTTCGATTGTATGAATCACTTGTAAATTTTTACCAAGGACGGGTTGATAAAATAGCGCCATGTCAAACTGGTTGTTCATAAGCGCTATCTCTAACTCGGTGGTGCCAATGGTGCTAACTTCAAAAGCCACATCGCCATAGTTATTTTGAAACTCCGCAATTCCAGTATGTAGGAATTTCAAGCTTAAATCGGCACTAACGCCAATTCGCACAACACCCGTCCGTAAACCCTTTATGTCATTGATTTGAGATTTAAGCTGTTGAAAGCTAGCTAGCTGTCGCAATGCAAATTGGTAAAACAGCTCACCCTCAGTCGATAAGCGAACGCCCTTCGTTAGTCGCTCAAAAATTACAAGGTCTAAGTCTAGTTCTAGCGTTTGGATGTGTCTGTTCAAAGCGGAAGGAGAAATGGTTAAGCTTTCCGCTGCACCACGAATTGAACCAACCTCAGCAATTTTTTTGACATATCTGAATGATTGTAGATGGCGCATGATTTCTCCTCGAATCCATTTTAATCAAGTGGTGCAAATATTGCAACACATATACAAATATTATGACGCAGACTGCACCTTTGGAATTTATTAACGTTTAGACAGAATCGCCAAAAGATGAACCAAGGCGATCGTAACAACGATGCCGTGCATCCTCCCGCACCTCGTCTGACAGGAAGTTTAAAATGAAGAAACTACTACTCGCATCTGCACTTTGTGCCATATCCACATCCAGCGCGTTCGCTGACATTAAGGTCGGAATTCTACATTCGCTTTCTGGTACGATGGCAATCTCCGAAACCACACTTAAAGATACTATGCTAATGCTGATCGATCAACAAAATGCCAAAGGCGGTATCAACGGTGAAAAATTAATTCCTGTTGTTGTCGATCCCGCATCTGACTGGCCATTGTTTGCGGAAAAAGCACGTGAACTTTTGACCGTTGAAAAAGTTGATGTGATTTTTGGTAATTGGACTTCTGTGTCGCGCAAGTCAGTCTTGCCAGTGATCGAAGAGCTTAACGGATTGTTGTTCTACCCAGTACAATATGAAGGCGAAGAAAGCTCTAAGAACGTATTTTATACAGGCGCTGCGCCGAACCAACAAGCAATCCCCGCCACTGATTACTTCCTTGAAGAGTTGGGGGTTGAGAAATTTGCATTGCTTGGAACTGATTATGTTTATCCGCGAACAACCAACAAAATTCTAGAACAATATCTGAAAGATAAAGGTACTGTGGCAAGCGACATCTTTGTTAATTACACGCCTTTTGGACATTCTGATTGGTCCAAGATCGTTGCTGATGTTGTAGCATTAGGCGCTGATGGTAAAAAAGTCGGCGTAATTTCAACGATCAATGGCGATGCTAATATTGGCTTCTATAAAGAGCTGGCTGCTGCTGGGATCTCTGCAGACGACATCCCCGTAATTGCATTTTCTGTTGGAGAAGAGGAGTTGGCGGGTCTTGATACGTCCAACCTTGTTGGGCACCTTGCTGCTTGGAATTATTTCCAGTCAGCTGAAGGCGAAGCAAATGCGGATTTCATTAAGACATGGAAATCGACAATGGGCGAAAAGCGGGTGACGAACGATCCGATGGAAGCACATTATATTGGGTTTAACATGTGGGTTAATGCGGTGACTGCCGCCGGTACTACGGATGTAGATGCTGTGCGCACTGCGATGTACGGTCAAAAATTTCCAAACTTAACGGGCGGAATGGCTGAAATGCTTCCAAACCATCACCTATCCAAACCTGTTCTAATTGGTGAAATTCAAGCTGATGGCCAGTTTGATATCATAAGCCAAACAGAGGAAGTTCCCGGAGATGCTTGGACAGATTTCTTAGCTGAATCAGCCGTGCTGAAATCGGATTGGAAAGACCTTGGATGTGGGATGTACAACACAACCACCAAAAGCTGTGTCCAGATTAAATCTAACTATTAATACGAACGCCAAGTCTAACAGGGACTGGTAGGGGGCGCGCAAATGCGCCCCCGCTCTTTTATAAAGAAACGCACTCAATGCTCCGAATTATCTATCTTTCGATCTCATTCCTTTTCGCGGCACAGATAGTGACCGCACAAACATCGTTTCAAGATCTGGTGCAATCGCATGCACCCAATATCATAAAGGGCTCGGTCAAAACCGCGCCTCCAATTATTGCAGATATCCAAAACAATGGTGGCAATGCAGCACAAGAATTTTTGCTGGCTTGGCAATCCAAAAATCTTTGGTACCGCAGGGCAGGCAAGCGTTTAATCCTAGTCGAGAAAATCGAAAATAATACTTTCAAGTTGTTGGACTTACAGACAAAAGAACCTTTCGGTCGGGCCACAAAGTCCGAGATAAAGCAAATAAAACCGAACTCTGGCTTGCGCGGGTTGCTGGGCACTGCCTTGGTTGCGTCCCAACTGACAAGTGACGACCTCGAAATACGAACCGCCAGTCTGAAGAGTCTCGCGCGCGACCCTAAGCAAAGCCATCTAAAACCTTTACGGCTGGCGATGTCGAAAGAAACAGACACCGAAATGTTGGCACAGATGACGCGGCTAGAGCGCTTGCTGACCATGCAATATGATACGGATATCGAGGCGCGCGTGGCTGCAATCAACAGTTTTGAAAACGACCTTGGGCTTGATGTGCGTGCTCGCCTGAATCCTTTGCTCGATACCTCGTTGTCCTTGTCACAAACGTCACCCCAAGAGGGCACTTTTGCGCGGATGTTGGTGCCTGGTGAGGCGGAGGGGCTTTCCGTTAAACAAGCCTATGACATGATCGTTTTCAAAGGGTGGGCTAAAGCAGATATCACCCAAGTGGAAAAGCGAACGGCCTTGATCGGAAATCTTCAAGATGGGTTTGTCGCGGGCATAGGTATTGAGACACTGGACACCGAACATGGACGCGAAACCGCGTATGCCGCATTGGTTGCCACAGGGGTCGTCCCCACAGATGTATCGCAAGACGATATTCATAATTCGATACAGAATGTCTATTTCTACCAAGTTTATGATGAAACGTCCAACGAGGTTGTCATCGCGGCGGCCAAAACGCTGGACAAAATCAATGCGAAAGTCAGCGTGTCTCAGACGATAGATTTGTTTTTAGACGGCCTCTCGTTGGCGTCCATTTTCTTCCTCGCGGCGATTGGATTGGCGATCACCTTTGGGGTGATGGGTGTCATTAATATGGCTCATGGGGAATTCATCATGATGGGTGCCTACACAGGCTACGTCGTTCAACAAATTATAACCAATTACACGTTGTCTATCCTTATCGCGATCCCTGCAGCATTTGCGTTTACCTTTGCAGCGGGCGTCGCGATGGAGCGATTGGTTGTACGTCATCTATACCATCGCCCGCTCGAGACACTCTTGGCCACCTTTGGTGTGTCCATCGCCTTGCAACAACTTGCAAAGAATACTTTTGGAACACAGGCGCGCCCACTTACTTCTCCAGATTGGTTAGGGGGTGCATGGATGATCAACGATGTTATTTCGATCAGCTGGATTAGAGTTGCTATCTTTGCCCTGTCGGTCTTGTTCTTCGTGATGCTGTGGTTCACTTTGAATAAAACACGCTTTGGGCTTGAGACACGCGCGGTGACACAAAACCCACGAATGGCTGCATCCATGGGGATTGATCCAGATAAAATTAACATGCTGACTTTTGGACTGGGTTCAGGGATTGCGGGCATTGCTGGTGTTGCCATCGGCCTGTTCGCCAAAGTCACATCAGAACTAGGATCGGACTATATTGTGCAATCGTTCATGACCATCGTGGTCGGAGGGGTTGGCAACATTTGGGGCACTCTCGCAGGTGCCGCTATGATCGGATTTTTGCAAAAAGGGATAGAGTGGTTCAACCCATCCAATACACTTGCTGCTCAAACATTCATGATCGTGTTCATCATTATTTTCATTCAGTTCAGACCACGAGGTATCATTGCCTTGCGTGGTCGAGCGGCAGGGGATTAAACTATGCAAGGACCTTTGGTGAAATTCGTAATACGTCACCCCAGCACACTCGTGTTCTTGACAATACTTGCCTGCTTTACCGCGTTGGTGACAATCGGAAGCGAAGCGTTTGGCACGGGCGTTGTTTCAACATCCTTGTTAAAAACGTTGGGAAAGACATTGTGTCTTTGCCTGGTGGCGTTGGCGATGGATATGGTCTGGGGGTATTGCGGTATCCTCAGCTTAGGTCATTTTGCTTTCTTTGGTTTGGGGGGCTACATGATCGGCATGTGGCTGATGTACGAGCGTACGCGTTTGATTGTGATGGATGCAGCCGTAAATGCGCAGTTGCCGATGACACCTCAAGAAATCCAAGACGCCATAGGCTCGCAGATTTTTGGTGTGGTCGGCGGGTCTGAATTTCCCATGATCTGGATGTTCTCACATCTACTATCGGTGCAATTGGTGCTGGTGGTGTTTGTACCAGGTTTGCTGGCGCTGATATTTGGATGGCTTGCGTTTCGGTCGCGTGTCACTGGTGTTTACCTGTCGATCTTGACCCAAGCTATGACATTGGCATTGGCACTGTATTTGTTTCAAAATGATAGCGGTCTACGTGGCAATAATGGCCTGTCTGGGTTGCAAAATTTGCCGGGCCTGGCTGAAACGACGCAATCTGTGATTTCGATATGGTTCTTTTGGGGTTCAGCATTTGCACTGGGTATTGGGTATCTTGGTGCAAAACTCATAGTCGAAAGCAAGATGGGCAATGTGATGCGCGGTATCCGCGACGACGAAGCACGCGTGCGTTTTTTGGGTTACAATGTTGAGGCGTACAAATTGTTTATCTTTACGCTTACTGCGATTATCGCCTCTGTAGCTGGCGCGCTTTATTACCCACAGGCAGGTATCATTAATCCAGCTGAAATAGCACCCATCGCATCGATCTATTTGGCAGTTTGGGTCGCGATTGGTGGTCGTGGCAGATTATATGGTGCGGTGATTGGCGCGGCAGTTGTCTCGCTATTGTCCAGCTGGTTTACGGGGGGGCAGGCGCCTGATATTCCACTGGGGTTTGCAACTTTAAAATGGGTCGATTGGTGGCTGATTTTATTGGGTTTGAGTTTTGTCTGTGTCACACTCTATGCGCCGAAGGGCATCGGCGGGCTGTTTGATAAACTGCAAAAAGGAGCGTCGAAATGAGTGGTGCTCTACTGGAAGTAAATGCAATCTCAGTCTCGTTTGACGGGTTTAAGGCGATCAACAACCTGTCCTTTAATATCGACAGCGGAGAGTTACGTGCCATCATTGGTCCCAACGGCGCGGGTAAAACGACCTTTATGGATATCGTAACAGGTAAGACCAGCCCTGATGAAGGAGATGTGATCTGGGGAGATAATAATATCAGCCTCATTCACAAATCTGAAAGCGACATCGCAAACTTGGGGATTGGTCGGAAATTTCAAAAACCAACTGTATTCGAAGATCAATCAGTGGTGGATAATCTGACAATGGCATTACGAAATAAACGCACGCCGTGGGCAGTGCTGTTTTACAAATCTACGGAGAAGGATCGTGAAGCAGTGGCCACGATTGCCTCTGACATCGGATTAAAAGATCACTTGAATCAGCGTGCGGGAGATCTGAGCCACGGGCAAAAACAATGGTTGGAAATTGGTATGCTGCTGGCGCAAGAACCACAGCTTCTGTTGGTGGATGAACCAGCGGCAGGGATGACTGTGGATGAACGTAATCAGACGGTCGAACTGTTGAAACAAGCCGCTCAAACCCGTGCAGTTGTTGTTGTCGAACACGACATGGAATTCATTCGTAACTTGGATTGCAAAGTCACCGTGTTGCACGAAGGATCGGTGCTGGCCGAAGGCAATCTGGATTACGTGACAAAAAACCAAACCGTCATCGACGTGTATTTAGGACGATAGCTATGTTGGAACTTAAAGACATCACATTACATTATGGCCAGAGCCAAATATTGAACGGCGTCAATTTATCAGCTGATAAAGGACAGATTACATGTCTTTTGGGCACCAATGGAGTGGGTAAAACCAGTTTGTTAAAAGTTGTGTCAGGTACGCATAATCATTCAAATGGCAGTTATAAATTGGATGGTATAGAACAGGGCGTCGCGCTCGCGCATACTCTTGCACAACGAGGTGTCGGATATGTGCCTCAAGGTCGTGATATTTTCCCATTGATGAGCGTGCGCGAGAATATGGAGATCGGTTTCGCTTGTTTAGATAAATCGCAACATACCGTTCCAGAGGAAATGTTTGAACTGTTTCCTGTCCTGAAAGAAATGCAAAACCGACGTGGTGGTGACCTATCGGGGGGGCAACAACAACAGTTGGCAATTGCACGCGCACTTATTACCAAACCTAAATTGTTGCTGTTGGACGAGCCGACAGAGGGCATTCAACCTAACATCATCCAACAGATTGGTCGTGTAATTTCTTTCTTAAAAGATCAAGGTGATATGGCGATTTTATTGGTCGAACAGTATTTCGAATTTGCTTATGATTTGGCCGATCATTTTTACGCTATGCGGCGTGGAGACATTATTTTGGACGGCAAAAAGACACATCTTAAAAAGGCAGATGTCCTTGCCACCCTCAGCGTATAGGGGGCGAGAATGCTTGATTATACTCAAACTGAAAAAATGCAACGCGCGCGAGGGCGTGCGCATTTGGGGTTCCGTTCTCAAGGTGGTAAAACAAAGTTGGTCGACCTTTACCAATCGGGCTGTGTGAAAGCATTACTACCCAAAAATCATGAAAACCGAATAGATGCGGTGATCATCAATACGGCTGGCGGTGTAACCGGTGGGGATAAACTAATCTATTCGGCTCAGCTGGATATTGGCGCAGAGCTTTGCTTGACCACACAAACAGCTGAACGGATTTACAAGTCTTCGGGCGGCGTTGGACAGATCGAAACGCAGTTTATCTTGGGCAAGAACGCTGCCCTTGATTGGCTACCGCAAGAGACCATTCTATTCGAACAAAGCGCTCTATCACGTCAGTTGACAGTCGATATGGATGCAACAGCGTCGACACTTATCTTAGAGCCCATCGTGCTGGGTCGCAAAGCCATGGGTGAGACATTACAATCGTGCCTTTTCACCGATCATTGGCGTGTCACGCGCGGCGGAAAACTGGCCTATGCAGATGCATTGCGCATCACCGCCCCCACTGCGTTGTCAGGCGTCGCCTGCCTTGGTCAAAATCGTGCTTTTGCAACTCTTGTTTATATAGCTCCCGACGCAGAAGCACGCCGCGACCAGATGCAATCGCTAATCAATTTTGATGACGTTGCCACTGCCACCAGCGCCTGGAACGGATGTTTGGTAACACGATTCATCGCATCCGATGCGCAGCCTTTACGCCACGCATTGATCTCAACACTCTCAGAATTTCGTGCGCAGCCATTGCCGCGTGTTTGGCATATGTAAGGACTAACCGATGCAATTGACCCCTCGTGAAAAAGATAAACTACTCATCAGTGTTGCTGCAATGGTCGCCCGTGGGCGATTGGATCGTGGTGTAAAACTAAACTATCCAGAAGCCATAGCATTGATCACAGATTTCGTGGTTGAAGGCGCGCGTGACGGGCGCTCGGTGGCCGAATTAATGCAAGCAGGTGGCAAGGTCGTCACCGTGGATCAGTGTATGTCTGGCATTCCAGAAATGATTCACGACGTCCAAGTCGAAGCAACCTTTCCTGACGGAACCAAACTGGTCACCGTCCATAACCCCATTCGATAGAGGCATATCATGATCCCTGGCGAAATTATCTCCCAAAGCGGTGAGATTATACTGAATGACGGTGCAGAGCCGATTACCCTAACCGTAGCCAACACGGGCGATCGTCCTGTACAAGTGGGCAGTCATTATCACTTTGGCGAAACAAACCCTGCATTAGACTTTGATCGCGTGGCCGGGCGCGGCATGCGATTAGATATCGCCGCTGGCACTGCCGTTCGGTTCGAACCCGGCCAAACACGAGACGTGACATTGGTGCCATTGGCGGGTGATCGACGAGTATTTGGATTTAATCAACAGGTAATGGGAGATCTATAATGCCCTCTAAAATTTCCCGTGCGTCCTATGCTGATATGTATGGGCCAACGACTGGTGACAAGGTACGCCTTGCAGATACTGAACTGTTTATCGAAGTCGAACGCGATCTGACAACCTATGGCGAAGAGGTGAAGTTCGGCGGCGGTAAGGTTATCCGTGACGGTATGGGGCAGTCACAGGTGACGCGTGCGAATGGCGCGGTTGATACGGTGATTACGAATGCATTGATCGTTGATGCGTCCGGTATTTACAAAGCAGATGTTGCTTTGCGCGGTGGTCAAATTCACAAGATTGGCAAGGCTGGAAACCCTGACACACAAACAGGCGTTGATATCATCATTGGGCCGGGAACCGAGATTATCGCAGGCGAGGGTAAAGTTTTGACTGCAGGTGGATTTGACTCTCATATCCATTTTATCTGTCCACAACAAATGGAAGATGCGCTTCATTCTGGTATGACAACTATGCTTGGTGGTGGCACGGGTCCCGCGCATGGCACCTTGGCAACGACATGTACTCCGGGACCTTGGCACATTGGGCGCATGTTGCAAGCCATGGACGGTGTGCCGATGAACATCGGTCTGTCAGGCAAGGGGAATGCCAGCCAACCCGCAGCCTTGGTTGAAATGATAAAGGGTGGTGCATGTGCGTTAAAGTTGCACGAAGACTGGGGAACAACGCCTGGGGCAATTGATTGTTGTTTGTCAGTTGCGGATGACATGGACGTCCAAGTAATGATCCATACCGACACCCTGAACGAAAGTGGCTTTGTTGAAAACACAGTTGCGGCAATGAAGGGGCGTACCATACACGCCTTTCATACTGAAGGTGCTGGCGGTGGCCACGCCCCGGATATTATCAAAGTGTGTGGCGAAGAGCATGTCATCCCATCGTCGACCAATCCGACGCGCCCTTACACCGTAAATACATTAGAAGAGCATCTGGACATGCTAATGGTTTGCCATCATCTGGATAAATCTATTCCCGAAGATGTGGCGTTTGCAGAAAGTCGCATTCGTAAGGAGACTATTGCAGCGGAAGACATCCTACACGATATGGGAGCCTTTTCGATCATCGCATCTGACAGCCAAGCAATGGGGCGCGTAGGTGAAGTTGTAATTCGCACATGGCAAACCGCTCATAAGATGAAAGTGCAACGTGGTCGCTTGCCCGAAGAAACGGGCGACAATGATAATTTCCGTGTGAAACGGTATATCGCAAAATACACGATCAATCCTGCAATCGCGCAAGGAATGAGCAAACACATAGGGTCAGTGACCGAGGGTAAGCGCGCCGATTTGGTTTTGTGGGATCCTGCATTTTTCGGTGTGAAACCTGAAATGGTGTTGTTGGGTGGCATGATTGCGGTGGCACAGATGGGCGATCCTAATGCGTCAATTCCGACGCCACAGCCTGTATATACGCGGCCAATGTTTGGTGCGATGGGACGGGCGGTGGAGCAGTCTGCCGTGTGCTTTGTGTCACAAGCAGCCCATGATGATGGAATTGCTGGGTCGCTCGGATTGGCAAAATCAACACTACCTGTTCAAAATACACGCACCATAGGCAAGTCGGACATGGTGATGAATGACGCCAAGCCACAAATCGAGGTTGACCCTGAAACATACGAAGTGCGCGCGGACAGTCAGTTGCTGACTTGTGAACCTGCCAGCGAGTTACCGATGGCTCAACGGTACTTCATGTACTGATGCTAAGTTTTACAATGAAATTTCAGAAGGCACATTATGATCAGAGCAATTGATGTTACCCACTCTCACGATGTACCTATGAGTGAGATTACTTTAAACTATGATGATCGTTTTCGTCGGCGTATTGTTTTGACTTGCGATAACGGGTTAGCTTTCCTGCTGGATCTGCCAAAGGTGGTAGAGTTGCGAGAGGGAAATGATTTGTTGCTGGAGGATGGACGTCATGTCAGGGTTCGCGCTGCGATAGAGCCGTTGATGAAAGCGTCTGCGCTTGATCCACATCATCTGTTACGCACGGCGTGGCATGTCGGCAACCGGCACCTGCCATGTGAAATTCATTCTGACCACTTGGTACTGCGGTTTGATCATGTAATTGAAGAGATGTTGGTGCAATTGGGAGCTGTCGTTGAGAAAATTGACGCGCCTTTCAATCCCGAAGGTGGAGCTTATGGGCAAGGGCGGACCCATAGCCATGATCACTAGCTTTCGCAGACAGTCTGATCTGGGGCGTCGTATATGAATTCGCTAGCGCAACATAAATTGATGGCGTGGTTGTCGCCTAGTTATCCAATAGGCGCATTTTCATACAGCCACGGGCTTGAATACGCGATTGAAAGTGGTGATGTCACCAGCGCGATTCAATTGCGCGATTGGGTGGCAGATATTCTGAAATTTGGGTCTGGCCGCAATGATGCGATCCTATTGTCACTGGCGCATGGTGCGAAAACTGACGATGATCTATCTGAATTGGCAATCCTAGCTGCCGCATTGTGCCCCAGCGCAGAGCGATATGTTGAAACAACTGCCCAAGGAGCCGCGTTTTGTAAGGTTACATCTCATGTTTATGAGGCAGACTTATCCCCTATGTCATTGCCTGTGGCAATTGGTGCTGCGGCAAGCTCCGAAGGCATTGAGCTTACAGATACATTACCTTTGTATCTCCACAGCTTTGCCGCGAATATCATAACGGCCGGTGTGCGATTTATTCCCATCGGCCAAACCGAAGGGCAGAAAGTTTTGCACGAGTTATTTGATCTTATTGACGATGTTTCGCTCGCGGCAATGATGTCAAACGAAAAGGATCTCGGAAGTGCGTGTTTTTTAGGTGATATCGCATCCATGAAACACGAAACAATGACGACAAGGATTTTCAGAACATGACCAATAATGGACCACTAAGAGTTGGTATAGGTGGACCTGTTGGCGCAGGTAAAACAACACTTACCGAAATGTTATGCAAACAGCTATCAGCTAACTACTCAATGGCAGTGGTGACAAACGATATCTATACTTCTGAGGATGCGGAATACTTGATGCGCAAACAGGTATTACCGCTTGAACGTATTCGAGGCGTTGAGACAGGAGGTTGTCCACACACCGCCATTCGTGAAGACGCATCGATCAACCTTGCAGAAATAGATGATCTAAATGCAAAGTTTCCTGATCTTGATCTTATTCTAATCGAAAGCGGTGGGGATAATTTAGCAGCAACATTCAGTCCAGAGCTCGCCGATATCACTATCTATGTTATCGATGTCGCTATGGGAGAAGAGATCCCTCGCAAGGGTGGCCCCGGAATTACACGTTCAGATATTTTGATCGTCAACAAAACTGATCTTGCACCCTATGTTGGCGTTTCACTCGAAGTAATGATGCGTGATGCGAGCTTACAACGTAAGTCCAAACCGACGATCTTCGCTGATATTAAGTCTGGCCAGAACATAGACAAAATTATTGAGGCCATGAAAGTTGTGGGCGGTATATAAACTAAAGCTATGCCATTCAGGGCTGTCCGGATTTACATCTATTAAGTCTTATATCGATCCGCCATGAATTCCACGAACAATCTGATTTTTGGTGAAAGGTTACGCTTCTCAGCAAAGATCACTGCAACATCTGCGCCCTTTTGAGAATATTCGGGGAATAGACGTATAAGTTCGCCTGTTTCGAATTTATTGGATACGATATAGGTTGATAGTCGGGCGATACCCAATCCAGCTAAGGCTGCTTTATAAACCGCGTCTGCACTGTTTCCGACGAAATTTCCTGACGCATCCACCGTGTGGGTTTTTCCATTTAACTCTGCCGTCCAAGCGTTACGTCCGACCATGTTAGAAGTACGCAAGCAATTGAACTGTTCCAAATTTTGAAATGACCCTGGCATGCCGTGTTGCGAGATAAAATCGGGTGAAGCGCACAAAACACGTTCGTTACGCATAATCTTACGGGCTATCATGTTAGGATTGGTCAGTTGTTCAGCAAAGCTAATCGCGACATCGAATTGTTCTTCTTCGATGTCGACGTGGCGATCTGTAAGTTCGAGTGATACTGTGATTTTCGGATGTTGTGCCAGAAAGTCTGGTAAGGCTGCGATGAGCTGAAACTTACCAAACGCTACACTTGATGCAATGCGCAACAAGCCATTAGGCTCAGGATCAAAATTGGTTATGTGATCCGTTGCTTCTTGGTATTTTTCTGCAACTGCGAAGCATTTCTTATAAAATTCTGCTCCATCTTCGCTGACTACAACCCCAGTCCGTGTACGGTGCAACAAGCGCCGTCCAACATGATCTTCTAGTTGACTAATTTGTTTGCTGACAGCCGATGGAGTTTGGCCACTTGATCTCGAGACAGCGGAGAGGCTGCCCAAGTCTACAACCTTTACGAACAAAAGCAATTGAGACGAAATATCCATGGGCACACACTAGACTAAATTTCGTGCTCCAACCTATGCGAATTTGGAAAAGCCCCTATGCGTATTCGACCCATTGAGAGATGTCACCGTTAGCGCTAAATATTATTTCGAAGCACAGAATAATTATTACAACCACGAGAGCGGCAAACAAATGTTAAAAGCAATTTCACAAAGTAACCAATTGCCATTTACAACTTTCAACCATCTTCGCATGTGGTGGGTCGCATTTGTCGACGCTGTATCTGTATATCAGCAGCGTTGGGCACGTTATGAAGTAACGTATAGAGAGTTGGCAGCACTTTCAGACCTCGATCTGGCTGATATTGGTATCCCACGCCCGAGCATTGCTAAATTGGCGAAAGAAGAAGCCATGAAAGTAGGCGCCAAATGAAACAATCTGGAAACGTTCTAGGCGGCGCATCTATCGGAATTCATTTGAATGAAGTTTTGACAGCAACCAAAGCATGCATAGGGTCGCTGACCCAAAAATTCTCAGAGGCGACCGCTCGTATCATGTTGGCCATGCGGATTGGTCGGATGGCGTCCGCGTTGACTGCTTTGTCTGATGAACAACTTGAACAGATAGGCGTGCTGCGCAAGGACATAAGGGACCATGCCCGTATGTTAATTACCTACGAATATGATGGTCTCTAAAAAACGAAATACCGCGCCGGTGTAGGCGCGGGATAAGACGGTACCAGACTCGCTCCTCCCAGAGTTACCTGGCGCCTTACTAGACGAGAATTCTCCTCGGAGCTCGTTTTATCGGTTGGCACGCATTATTTTTGCGTGCCAACCTTTTTTATTAGTATTTGAAATAGTAGAGTAGTAGCACTGTCTAACATTAGCTCCTGTTTAGTGACTTTACGTAGTCTTTCGTTCTAAATTCTGTGGGGTCTGTTGCATTAATTTAATTTAGATTGGATGATTGAGGCAAATTCAACGCTTGGAGGATCATCATGCAACCTAGCCCCTTCAAACATCATAGGTTTCCACCCGATGTTATCCTGTGCGCGGTGCGCTGGTATTGCCGGTACTCGCTATCCTATCGGGATGTACGGGATCTGCTCGCAGAGCGCAGGATCGATGTTGACGCCTCCACTATCCACCGCTGGGTGCGCAAGTTTGGCCCGGAGATTGCGAAACGCTCTTTCAAACATCGATCCTGGCGCGGCCAGAATTGGCATGTTGACGAAACATATATTCGTGTCGGTGGAAAGTGGCGCTACCTCTGGCGCGCTGTCGATCAATGCGGCCAGCTGGTCGATTTTCGCCTGACGGCGCGCCGGGATCGATGTTTGAAGGCGGTCCAACAGGAAACATAGCAACATATAGCAACATGTAGCGTTTTTTGCTATATGTTGCTATATGTTGCTATAAACATAAGGGAGAAGTCCATTTGGACCCGTATCATAACCCATTTGCACCAGGAGCCGGCAGTCGCCCACCAGAACTTGCTGGCAGAGATAAGC
>JQIA01000409.1_pt1 | contig 21393 bp, 20 predicted proteins | sample 811431 | NCBI WGS metagenome assembly JQIA01 (sample SAMN02998118, study PRJNA258478) | marine sediment metagenome | biome: marine; feature: seafloor; material: sediment; isolation source: oil-polluted sediment collected from 3 locations (0.5 km, 0.7 km and 0.9 km)... | place: USA: Gulf of Mexico ...
AATCCTGTTCTCTTGTTGGTTCTATTGCTGTTTTTGCCTTTTTTGCCATGTCTATACCTTTATTTTAAATTTGTTTCATATTTTTTTACTTCACTCAAAAGAACATCCACCAGATCTTTCTCGTCAAACTTTTTAATTACTTTGCCTTTTGAAAACAGAATGCCGATTCCATTTCCGCCGGCGATTCCGATATCCGCTTCCCTGGCCTCACCAGGGCCATTGACCACGCAGCCCATAATAGCTATTTTTATAGGCACAAGGCTGTTTTTTAATGTGTTTTCAACTGTTTCTGAAATTTTAAAAAGATCGATATTGCACCGTCCACAGGTCGGACATGAAATGATCTCTGGTCCACGTCGTCTTAAACCCAGGGCTTTTAAAATTTCATAGGCGGTTCTTATTTCTTCAACCGGATCACGGGTTAGAGAAACTCGTATCGTGTCACCAATACCTTCCGATAGCAGCATGCCGATTCCGAGAGATGATTTAACAATGCCCGGAAAAAGTGAGCCGGCCTCAGTGACACCAACATGAAGTGGGTAATCAACCTTTGAGGATAACAGCCTGTATGCCTCTATTGTTCTGAATACATCTGAGGCCTTCAGAGAGACTTTAATGTCATGAAAGTCAAGCTCAGCAAGAAGCTCAATATGACGCATGGCACTTTCAACCATGGCCTCGGGAGTCACGCCGTTATGGGCATCCAGGATATCCTGTTCCAGCGAGCCAGCGTTAACGCCGATTCTGATAGGCAGGCCATAATCTTTTGAGCAGTCGACAACCGCCTTTATGTTTTTTTTGCTTCCGATATTGCCCGGGTTTATTCTAAGACCGTCAACACCTGCTTTGGCTGATGCAATGGCAAGTCGATGGTCAAAATGAATATCTGCAATTACAGGGATAGAGATTTCTTTTTTTATCCCTGCTATTGATTTTGCTGCTTCTTCATCAATAACTGCAACTCTGATAATTTCACACCCGGCTTCTTCAAGGCTTTTGATCTGTGCAACAGTTGAAGCAACATCCTGTGTCATTGTGTTGGTCATTGATTGGACGACTACTGGGGCCATATCACCGACTTGTACCCCACCGACATTGACAGAACGTGTTTTTTTTCGTTTATGAGAAAAAGGCATAATTTTTAATATAATTTTATGGTTTTTTAAGTTTACCAACTATAAAATTTCTTTGCCAAAAATAGCAAGACATGGCAGAATATCAAACAGTTGTGTATTGTTCAAGTTCAAAAGATCCTTAATGAATAAAAGAAGAGAATAACATGGGTTTAAAGAATAAAAAAAGTCCGGTTGAATTTACTCCTGATGAAATGATTGCTGAAAAAATTAAAGAAAAAATGGAAAATGGATATCTGTCTTGTACTGCCGCTTTTAAATTGGCCGATCAACTCGGGTTGTCGAATGGAGAGATAGGTCGTTATGCTGATGTTCTCGATTTAAGATTAACAAAATGTAGAATTGGCCTGTTTGGTCATGGGAAAGGCGTTAAGCTTGTTAAACAACTTGAGTCAGTTGATGAGGCTCTCGAAAGCAGGGTGAACCAATTTGTCAAGAATGAGCGAGTGAACTGCGAAGATGTTTTGAAAGTTGCAGATGAATTTAAGATCAGCCCGGTAAAGGTTGGTAGTGTTTGTCAGACCAAGGGTCTAAAAATAAAAAACTGCTGCCTTGGGGCTTTTTAAACAAAAAAGGAACTGATCGTTGAGCTACCGGAGATGTGGAAATGGCATTTGATGTAAAGAAAAAATTTCGCCTGATAGTTAAATTGATGATATTTGTTTTGATGCTTGCATGCGCCGGTCCTTTCTTTCTAAAAGATAAAAACGGCCGGCCGTTTATGTCGGTAGAAAAGATAAAAGTTGCCGCTTATTTAAAATACATCGAACTAAAACATTTCTTAAAACTTGATACTGTACCGAAGGTTGATATCGATAAAATAACAGAAAAATATATTCCACCAGAGGACAGAGAATATACTGAAATGTATAAATACCATGATGCTAAAGGTATTTTGCATTTTACAGATATAAAACCCAAAAACGTTAAATATGAAGTTTTATATATGCCCGTCAGCAAAGATAAAAAGACAGTTGGAAAAACCGTTGATGGCTTAATTGACAAAGTGTTCAACAACAAAAAAAAGAAAGCGACAGGCTCGTCAGCAAATGCCCCGGTTGGTGGAAAGAAACCAGGGCAGGAAAATATAATTACTCAGGCGAAACAGATGCTCCAAAATGCTGCTGATCAATACAAAGATGCACCGGATGCGTTGAACAATGCCAAAGAGTTGAAGAAGCAGGTTGAGGAAGTGTATAAGGAGCGGGACAAAGCAGTAGAGGAGATGAAATAGTAACTCTGTATTTAACTGATTTAACCCACCATCTATATGTATAATTAAAATTAAATAGTTGTTCTCTCCGTAAGTGACTATTCTTTATAACTAAGTTGATAAAAAACAATCTTGACTTTATTACAATCTACTTGCTACTGTTTTAATAGCGCTACTAAAGAAGTAGCAAAGAGGAGGGCTCTTGGTTAGCGATAAAGTATGTAGTTCAAAAAATAAAAGACCGGTTATGGCCCTACTCGATCTGCTTAGCAGGCGGTGGGCGTTAAGAATTTTGTGGGAATTGAAAGAGGGAGCCCTCACATTCAGATCACTACAGCAGCGATGCGGGGGAATTTCACCTACGGTGATGAATACACGTATTGCTGAAATGCGTGATGCAAAAATTCTGGAGCAGATCAAAGGGGAAGGATACTTAATAACAAAAGAGGGATTAAGGTTGTGTGAAACCTTGCTGCACCTGAATAACTGGGCGAATGACATGAGTGCCGATAAGCTTGATGAGATTCAGGTTGGTGCTGAAACCGCACGGTTTTGTCCGCTCTGTGGTTTGTCTATGGCGTTTAGGACAATTGAAGCTGTAGAACGTCAGGCTTGCCCTGATAAAGATTGTGGTTATGTTTTTTGGGATAATCCGGTACCGGTAGTTGCCGCAGTAGTTGAACATGACGGATCAATTATTCTGGCGCAAAATAAAGCCTGGCCGGAAAACACCTTTGGTCTCATCACTGGATTTCTTGAAAAAAATGAAACTGTAGAAGAAGCAGTTAAAAGGGAAGTGGCCGAAGAGCTTGGCCTTGATTCTTTGGCCGTAGACTTTATAGGAACTCACTCTTTTATTGAGATGAATCAAGTTATTATAGGGTTTCACGTCAAAACAGAAGGTGAAATTGTAGTTGGTGAAGAGCTTGCGGAAATAAAACCGGTTGATATTCATAAACTGAAACCATGGCCTTTTGGTACGGGGTTAATTGTTCAAAAATGGCTTGAAAAATATAATTCGTAATTAATTGTTATTAACAATACGGAGGTGATTATGATCAAAGTAGATGAAGAAAAGTGCACTGACTGCGGTATTTGCTATGAAGTCTGCCCTAGTTATGTGTTTTCACGCACCGACGAAGAGACAAAAAAGACAGCGGTCAGGTATTCTGATCTTTGCAGCAGTTGCGGGCATTGTATTTCGATCTGCCCTGTGAATGCAATTACCCATGACGCCTTCTCAAACGATGATTTTCAAAACATTGATGCGACGTCTGTTCAACCATCAGACTTGCAAAATCTCATTTTATCACGACGGTCTATCAGAAAATATAAGGAAAAACAGGTTCCAGATGAGATTATTGAGCAGTTAATAGAATGCGGTATTCATGCCGGTTCAGGCGGTAATATTCAGAGTGAAAGCTTTGCTGTGATAAACAACAGAGATTATCTTAAAAAAATTGAGCCGGTTGTTATTGATTCCCTCTGGGATGGGGGGATTAAATTTTTTACAGGAAAGGGACTGCTCCAAAGAGTTCTTACAAAAAAATTCGGGGCACGGCTTTCTGAGCAGTATGGGAAATACAACAAAATTATCAGGTTCAGAAGAGAAAATAATGAAATGGAGGGTGTGGTTTTTAGAAATGCCCCGGCTATAATTATTATTCATGGGTTGACCGAAAATTATCTGGCCCAGACCAATAGTGCTATTGCACTCAGGAATATTGAATTGATGGCACAGACAATGGGCCTTGGCTCCTGTCATGCTGGTTTTCTTGTATCAGCGGCAGATATGAGGCAAAAGAAAATTAACAAAATGCTGGGTATAGATAATTCAAGAAAAATATATGGAGCTTTGATGATTGGTTATCCTAAGTATAAGTATAAAAAGAGAATACCACGGGCTAAAAGAGAGGTTACAAGAATTGCATAAAGTGGATTGTGTTATCTGATAAGCAGTTATATGAATAGATAAGAATCGTTTCAGTAATCGGTAATAGTTAATTTTGAACAGGAGTAAAGAGATGGGAAAATCATTTAATTCAATGGACTTTTTTAAAGTTCTTCCGAAAACAAATTGTAAAGAATGCAAATCCTCTACCTGTCTTGCCTTTTCTGTTCTTGTTTTTAAGGGAGAAAAAACCCCCGGGGACTGCCCGTATCTTTCTGAAGATATTATCAAGACGTTTGGCGGAACGATACAGAGCAGTGTTAATAAAATACCGGACCCTCAAGAAGCGCTTGACTCCTTGAAAAAAGAGATTTCAAATTATGATCTGGAAAAAGCCGTTGACCGGACAGGAGGTGTTTTTTCAGGAGATAAGCTGACCATAAAGGTTCTGGGTAAAAACTTCAGCGTCGACGCCAATGGAAATATGTACTCAGATATTCATATCAACCCCTGGATTGCCGCACCTGTTTTGAATTATGTTGTTGGTTGTAAGGGTGTTCCTGTTAGTGGGAAATGGGTTCCGTTTAGAGAGCTTGAAGGCGGGAAGAACTGGTACCGCCTTTTCGGACAACGATGTGAAAAACCTTTAAAAAAAATAGCTGACACCTATACGGAACTTTTTGAAGATATGCTTGATATTTTTAATGGAACCCGGCTTGAAAATCATTACAACTCAGACATTTCCATTCTTCTGATGCCGCTTCCGAAAATACCGATACTCCTCTGCTACTGGAAACCGGATGATGGTCTCGAATCTGAATTAAATCTATTTTTTGATTCCACTGCAGAGGAGAACTTGAATATTGAGGCGTTATACGGTATCGGTACCGGTCTTGTGAATATGTTTGAAAAAATTGCTCTGCGGCATGGATGACAAATAGTAATACAGATTGTTAATCGATGATTTCAATGTGATAAGTACATGAATCATCCCCGAGTTCTCTGCAGTGGAGATGATCATCATGTTTAACAACCAAATGCTTTCCGCCTTCTGCATACTTTCTTGCAACGCCTTCGATTATCCCTCTGTCAAACTCACAATGGTAGGGATTGTTGCAGATAAAGTGCATGGAGCCATTTTTTGCTTTTTGAAATTTATAATAACCGATTTCTCCACCCCTGTGGTTCATTTGATAAGCGACATTAATTGACTCAAGAGCTTTTTCAAGGGAATCAATGCCAGGTGGAAATTCAGCATTTTCAGGGATTTTGACACCAATACAGTAAAGGGCATACGCACCGACATTTAAAGCGATTTCTTTGAAGGCATCCAGCCAGGATTGCTGGGAATACCATTCGTCTTTTTGAGGATTTTTAATACCATAGGTGTCAAGAATTTCTATGGCTTTTTCCCTTGAATGTTCCATGCCTTCAATCATGGCTATGATCGTCTGGCCATTCACTTCAACACCTTTTTCAAATGCTATAAACTGAGCCATTTTTTTCCTTGTTCAACGATAGAATGGTTTGAACTGACAGTTAGTTTTTTCATTACGGGAGTTGGTTTTGACCAAATTTCAACAAGATATGTCAGTATAACATAAATATCAGTCTTAAATCAATCCTGGTGTTTATCTGCTTTTGATATTTTTGTTTTCACTTCATTATACCAGTCTTCCTTACCATACATTTCATCTGCACAGTCAGGGCAGATACCATGGCTGAATGTCGCATGAGAATGTTTTTGGATATGGGCTTCAAGATTATTCCAGAACCCTTTGTCATCCCGAATTTTTTTACAGGTTGAACAAATGGGGATCAGCCCTTTAAGGGTTTTGATTTCAGACATTGCCTGTTCGAGGTTGCGAATCGATTCTTCCAGAGTATCTTCATTCTCTTTGATATCATTTGAAAATAAATAAATGATAAAAATCAGCCCGATAAACATAAAAAGGATAGAGCTTAAGTGGATCATTTTACTTGTTTCAGCAGACAATGAAACAAGCGGAGAGAAAAAATCCAGTGAATCACAGAGAACGAACATCGCTATCGGAAAAACACAGGCCAATATCTTTTCTAAGACCTGATTATAATTGAAAATCAGAAATGAAATTGGCGGTAGTACCATGTAATAATAATGCACCCCCGTGGCGGCAGAAAAAATAATTTTAGTGAGAACAAAAAGATGAAGGGTGTAAATTGATAAAAGCCATATTTTAGCCAGCTCTCTTTTTCTTTTATGGTTCATATAGAAGGTCAATCCATACAGGATAATAACAAACCAGTTCAGCGTCATTGGAATATAAGTACCGATATACAGATAAAGTAAAGAATAGAGAAAAGGGAAAGAAACGGTACAGATACACATCATATTAACGACACGGGTTCTACGGGCTTCTTTTTCAGGAAGCCCGTTAGTTCCAATATTGATCAGTTGTTTAATTTTTTTGATCACTTCTCTACTCCGCTATCAGGAGACTGTTGAAAAATTGTAATTAAGCGATTATTTCGATATTATACTATGGTTTTAGGTTCTTGTGAAATACTTTGTTTTTGGTTATTGTCTGACACGTTCTCCAATCAGACGACCGATTCGCTCAGCTTCTTTCATCACATCATTCTGGGTTTCAACCCGGGAATACTCAAAATCAGATGTTTTTGCATCGGGACCGAACATCATTTTCACACCACTCATTTCACACCCGTCTCCTTCACCGCATGTTAAACAGGGAAGGTTGCCCTGAATAGATAGTTGGCCGACGAGTTCCATATTTTCATAGTCCCTTAGCTCGCCAGCAAGACCCTGATTAACGGTGTCGATTGCATCGGGAGAAATGCCTGTCAGTACTGTGGCACATAATTTCCCCCGGAGCAGATTGTTGATATGCCTCAGTGACCAGAATCTTTCAAGAAGTGCCTTGGTGAAACCATCAATCTGTCCATAGGGAATATATCCGCCGATAATGATGGCTTTGGCGCCTTTGATTTTTTCTGCCAGCTCCGGAAAATCATCTTTCACTTTACAGATATTATCCTGAACACATCCTTTGCAGGCCATACACGGCTTTACGCTCATCTTGCTGAGTTTTACAAATTCTGATGTTAAACCCGAGGCATCGAGTATTGTTTTTACCAGTCTGTCAGTATTGCTGTTTTTAACAGGACTTCCGGAAATACCAATTATATCAGTAGTCATTAAGGGTCTCCTTCTATGTTATTTTACTTTTTTTTAGTCATCTAAACACTTTTACAAGATCATCAAGTTATAACGAAATAATTCTTTCAGCCTCTTCCTGAAGCTTGCTTATACTCATCGGCTTTGCAAGATAATTCAAATTATTTTCCCTGAAAAATATTTGTCTTTCAGGTGTTAAATTACCTGTTATGAATAAAAATCTACATTTAGATTCAGGATACTGGCCTACTACCTCTTTGTAAAAAGTCAGACCATCCATTAACGGCATATCAATATCGGTGATTATCAACTTGTAATAATTTGTTTCCATTAATTTAAGAGCTTCCAGTCCATTATGTGCAACATCAATATTTCCCGATCGATTCAGTAGCGATTTGATAAGCTCTGTGATCATTTGTTCATCATCAACGATTAAAATATTTTCAATCCATATAGGTGGCAGCTCTTTTATCTTTTGTAAGGCCTCCGGTCGATGTTCAACTGAAGATAAAAAATGTTCGATCGCATTTACATGGGCCTGTATTCTGGTTACGGGGTATTTAAATTCATTGGTTTTATCTTTTAAAAAATTAACGGCATAGAGAAAAATGTCATTCCATTCTGAGAGTTCAAGCTCGACAATCATGTCGATAATTTTTTCCCTCGACGGGCTTTTTTTCTCGAGTTCACTTGTTATCGCAGATAATCACCGGTTAATTTTTCTATTTGTGTCTTTATCAATAAAGACAGCGGGTGAGATATCGGGTTCAGAGTCTAAAAATAAAGCTGCACTACCCATAACATGATAATGCCACGCTTCATCTTCCGCATTAAGTTCAAGAAACCTTTTGAACTCTTCATCATCAGAATATATTAATGCAGCTTGCTGATACATTTCACTGGCCAGGTGCTCAACTGTTCGTAGCCAGTTTACTATGTCTTTCATGGCAGAATTCCTCATTTAAAAAGGCGTAGTCACTTTTTGTAAAATATAATCAATTATTTTTCTTATTATTCCTGTAACTGGATATAAGAAATGGTCGCAGATTTTTTATGTTAATTTAAAAAATTTAAATTAACCATATTTTTAAAATAAACATAAAGCAATGACTTTCAAGGAGAGAAACCCGTTCCTTTTGAATTTTCTGGAACGGGCCTCTTGTGGTTTGTTTTTTTCTCGACAGGGGAAGCTACATTGACTGAAAAAAACCTCGTTTTTCAGCCATGATTCTATGGGCTTCGTCAATGTCTGCAGGTGGTACATACAAGTCTGATTCGGGTTTTTTAACCAGCTGTAAAGCATCCGAAGGGCATGTAGTGACGCACAAGCCGCAACCGATACAGCGGTTTAGATCAAGTACAGCCACATCGTCTTCGTTGATTTTTATGGCGTTTATCTGACATCGGGAGAGACAAAGCTCACAGCCGGTACATCCTTCAGTTTCTATTGTTGCATAATAAGAGCTTTTAACGGCCTCAGCAGGGTTCGGGTTCATATCGAGTGATCGAAGCATGGCACAGCAATCACCGCAGCAGCTGCATAAGGCACCGGCATCTTTACCATTAAACGGCTGAAGAACCATCCCTTGTTCGTCACTTTTAAGAATAATCGATGTTGCCTCGTCTTTGGATATCTCTCTTGCGAACTGGTTCTCGAGATAGTATTCAGCTATTTCATCAAATCCTATGCAGTTTTCAATTGGGTTGGCACACCCTTTCATCCCAAGGGTATTCATAATCGCTCTGCAGGTGCAGGGAACAACGGCGATACGCTCTCTGTTATCAAGAATGGCAAGGGCATCATCATAGGTTGCAATCGGCCATTTGCTGACGATCTGTTTATTGATCGGAATCGTTCTTTCATGCGGTATTCCGGCAGTCGTCAGAGATTCTAAAAAACCTTCCAGGCCATATATTCCAATTGCTGCTGCCAGTTCCGGATCTTTTTCGATACGATTTACCTGAAACTCCAGAACACCTATGACAAAAGGAACAGTGGAGTATAAAGCTTTTCCCTCCTTCCTTCGTCTGTATAACAGGCCTTTTCGAGCCATTGCCTCAAGGTTGCTGGCAAGCTGGTTTTCATCTTTCCCAGTTCTTCTTGCTGCTTGTCTTGGTGTTTCAGGGGTTAAAGTCATATCAAGGAAAAGAGACGCTTCGTTTTCGTTGTAAAGTAGTTTAAGCAGGTTGATTTCTGAGCCGTTAGGGGTTTTTGGAAAGCCACTTGCCATGGAATCAAAGCTGTGTCTTAGTTTTTCGTATATTTCACTCATGATTTTTCCCTTTTATTAATTAATTTTACAAAACAGACTCTTTTTGCATTTAGTGTACCATTTTTATTAATGCCTTATTTTAAAGGGCTTCGGCAATTGTTTCTAATTTCTGTCGTCATATTTGACTGTCCGGGGCGTCGCATTTGACAACACGTCATATTTGACGTAATGTGAGTGCGTTTAAACCAGATATCGTTTTAACTTTTTTGAGGGACAGGTAAGTGCAGGAAAATACACTGGTTAAGGAGGCGACGCTCAGGTTGTATCAGTCTCTGAATATTGAAGAGTCTTTGTTCCATGCCCTTTGTTACCTTCATGAATTTGTTCCTATGGACAACCTTCACGCCGGTATTTACGATAGAGAAAAAGGGGATATCAGATATCTTGCCTCAGCCACTCTGAATGGCGGTAGCCTTATTGATGAAACTGTCCAGTTATCACAAGGGGCTATAGAGGAAATTGATAGCAATATAACACCCGGTCAGGCCATCATTCTCAACAAGCCTTTTGATAGTATTACGATTAGGGATCTTCTTCAGGCTCAGATAGCCATTCCAGAAAGTCGACAGGTTTATGATCCTGGGAATGAGTTTTCAGCGATGTCGATAATGCTTGATCTTGGTTACCCGCTCTATGGCCTGTGTACAATGATAACAGCAGAAGTCAAAAGATACGACGAGTCTCATCAAAAGCTGTTTGATCTTCTTGCAAGGCCTTTAACCGGTGCCATTTTAAATCTTTTGCATCATCGGCAGATACTTACCCGAAATGAACAATTAGAGCAGAATAACCAGGAGCTACGTCATCGGCTTGGCTTTTCAGATACCACTCAGATGATCGGAGCTGACGGTGGATTGAAGTCTGAGGTGATAAGAGCTTCACAGGTTGCTACAACGGATACACCTGTTCTGATAACCGGTGAAACCGGAACCGGAAAAGAAGTGATGGCTCATGCGATTCACCGGTTATCTAAAAGACGAAACGGGCCAATGCTGTGTATAAATTGTGGAGCAATACCCGAGACGCTTGTTGATAGTGAGTTGTTTGGTCATGAAAAAGGTTCTTTTACAGGGGCGGATAAGAAAAAGCGCGGTTATTTTGAGCAGGCCAATGGAGGAACAATCTTTTTAGACGAAGTAGGGGAATTGACTTCGGCCGTTCAGGTTAAGCTTTTAAGAGTCCTTGAGGAAAAAACGCTTCACAGATTAGGCGGGGTAAGACCCATATCTGTCGATATCCGCATTATTGCAGCAACCCATCGAAACCTGCCTTCACTGGTTGCAGATAACCGCTTTAGAGAAGATCTCTGGTTTCGTTTGAATGTTTTTCCAATAGATATGCCGCCATTAAGAGAGAGACAGCAGGACATTCCTGGCCTTGTTGATTATTTAATGTTGAGAAAAGCAAGGGAAATGCACCTTTCTTTTGTTCCCAGGCTTGGTAAGGGAGCTATTGAGACTCTGATAAAGCACAGCTGGCCGGGAAATGTCAGGGAGATTGATAATATTATTGAGAGAAACCTGATTATCTGTAACGGTGAGCCGCTCACATTTCCTGAGCTGGAGACAAATTATCTTTCTTCCCCCAATATATCATTGGCGGAAGGAGAACCGTCAAAGCTGGATGATATGATTATTCAGCATATACAAAATGCTTTGGCGTATTGTAATGGGGTTATTTCAGGGCCTGATGGGGCTGCACGACTACTTGGGCTAAATCCTTCGACTTTGCGAGGCAAAATCCGTAAATACAAAATAAGCTGACTTTTGAACTTCCAGAAAATGTCAATTTCTGTGAAACAAATGCCTTTGGAGTGCAAGGGGCGAGATTCTTTGCACATGACATTATCTAGAAGTCCACCGGTTCTAAATGGAAATGGTTGTCAATAATCATTTATTTCTCACCCTTTTATATTCGTTAATGTGTTTTGTTCTTCGGGGTCAACGTAAAATTGTGGCCGGTCACCACCGGTGTCGGCACTTGTGAAACGTCATTGTCCTTCGGCAATATGAATTTAGCCGTAGAAGTCTGTACAATGTCTTTCTCGATATCGACTCCCGGAACCACATAAACTATCTGTAAACCGTCCGTAGTCAGCTGAAACACCCCCACCGTTGTGACGTAAAAAACCTTTCGCCCGGAATCGAGTGCCCGTCGGGCACAAAATGTTACTTCATCTACTTTGTCTACAAATTTAACTTTACCTCTCTTTTTTATTGATAATGCGCCGTTTTGAACACGATATTGGCCATTGGCCATCCAGTGTCCTACAAATATAATCGTTTGTGCACTCTCAGCGATATTAATTAATCCGCCCGGGCCGATATAATTTCGCACCCCTTCTCCGCGTTTGGAGACATTTACATTGCCATGTGAATCGACCTGAAGAAATCCAAATATCGCCACCGAAAGATGCTTTTTGTAATGTTTAAACATCCAGGCTGAGCTTTGAAGTGATTTGGGGTTCAACGCTGCCCCAAAATAGACGCCCATCGCCGGGATACCACCAAGAGCGCCGGCTTCGGTCGAAAAGGTATAGTGTGAATAAATGTCATGAGTATAGAGTAGTCGTCCCACTTCTTCCGGAAGTCCTACGCCAAGGTTTACAAGATCACCGGTTTTTGCAGCTTGAGTGAACTGCCAGGCAGCCATACGCGCTACAATCTGGTCTGCCGTTCCGCGTTTACTTGTGATGCCGACAATATGATTGATCATTCTTAATTTGTTAATACCGCGCTGAATATCTTCATTGCCGCCGGCCGTCAACATGGGCAGGCATTTATTCTGCCGAATGCCGCCGGTTTGCTCACTCCAGGGATTGACAACAATCGCTGTGACATATTCAGCGGGTATATTAATCATGTCTCTAGCGGCGTTACACAATTCTTGCTTATCTTGAAGTATCTTGAAGTAGTGTGAAAAGTGCCGGTCGGACTATGCGTAATTGTCTGCTTGTTTTTTTATAACCATTAATTACCGATGACTCTAATTACAGGCAACAGGTTAGAAAAATCTTTGAATTTTTTCGGATACAGTTTTTTGTGAAGAGGATCTTTAGTAATTGAGAATTATTTATAACTATGATAGTCTAAAAAGATAATACTTTCAGTTAAATATAATATCTATGACAAAGTACGTAGCGAATCCGCTAAGATAATAAAAAAAATATTTATTATTGAATTCTTACCAATTACAAAAGTGACTATGTCTCTAAAAATTAAAACACCTTTAATTTTGTTGTTCTTTATCCTCATTTATATTGCGGCACATATGTCCATTGAAAGGTATATCATCCTTCCTGGATTCCTTTCACTTGAAATAACTGAGGCCGAAAAAAATGCCCGGCGCCCTGTACAGGCAATTCAACGAGAAATTCACCACCTCGCATCTTTCATTCATGACTGGTCCGCATGGGATGAAACGTATGATTTTATTGTAACGAAAAGTCCTGACTACGTTGAATCGAATATTGTCTACAGTACTTTTCAGGACAATACTCTTAATATGATTTACCTCTGTGATACAGAGGGTCAGGTTGCCTGGAAAGGATCTTACGACCTGGAAAGTGGAAAAAAAATAGCTATTCCTGAAATGCCGGAGTTTTTTAATAAAAATCATCCTTTAACTTCGTTTAAAACCAAAAATATTGAGCTTAAAGATATTATGATATCTGGCATTTATATGACCAGTGAATTCCCATTACTGGTAGCATCACGGCCAATTCTTACAAATGGTAATAAAGGACCGATACGTGGAAGTGTAATCATGGGGCGTTTTTTAACTCCCGGAATTATTAAGAATCTCATCAAGCAAACTGAAGTTCAATTTGAAGTAATTCCTGTTCATCATTTTTCAGACAAGTCAATTATAAAGAAGATTGAGAAAAATAATAACAGTTATATCAAAATTATTGATGACAAATCTCTAAATGCATTTGCTCTAATCCGTGACATCAGTGGAAAACCTGCATTATTAATTAAGTCGGTAATGGGGCGAAAAATCGCTAAAAAGGGTTTTGAAACCATGCGTTATGCTCTTTTTTCAACTCTTCTTTTTGGCTTATTTATGCTTTTTGGTATCATTATTACTCTGCACATTATTATTGTAAAACCAGTTTCACTTATCACCAACCACACTCTAAGTGTAGGGAATACAGGTAATCTTTACTCCAGACTTAATTTACAAAGAAAAGACGAAATCGGAGCCTTTGCAAACAAGCTCGATAAAATGTTAGAGCAACTGGCCGACGCAAGAAACAGGCTTCTCGAACAATCATATTATTCAGGCCTTGCAGGTATGGCCTCTGATATTCTCCACAATACAGGAAATATTCTGACGCCAGTCTCATTGAAAATTAATAATCTTTTCGAAAAGCTCAACGTTATCCCCTTTGAGAACATGAATAAAGCTGTAGCTGAACTCGAAAATGGTAAGGTCAAAAAAGACCGGGCGGAAGCACTTTCACAATATCTTTCCCTGACCTTTCATGAACTGGAAAGCACAGTTAGGGAAACTGAGCATGAGCTGAGTTATATTTCAGGACAAATGTCTGAAATAGAATCGTTGCTTATCGAGCTTGATGATCACAGTCGTTCAGGTAAAATGGATGAGTTTCTTTCTGTTATAGAGCTGTGTACACATGCATTGTCGTTGATGCCGTTGGATTTAAAAAATAAGATAAAAACCTTATTTCAGCCAGGTATAAAAAAACTACCGCCTATCTTTGCTGAACGCCTCGTAATCGTGCAAATTATAACAACGATAATGAATCATTCAGCAATAAAAGCAGTAAAAAGTAATAAAAACGATCCGGTATTAATAATTGACGGTCAAACTGAAACATCAGAAAATGGAACAATGATACATCTTACGATTACTGATAACGGCTCAGGATACACACCCGAGGAGCTTAAAAATATTTTTGCACGTGATTTTTCCGAAACCCTTGAACCAAAGACCATTACAGGTCTGCACTGGTGTACCAATACAATCTCAGCAATGAACGGCAGGTGTTACGCTGAAAACAATGACAAAAACGAAGGTTCTGTGTTTCACATCGTTTTACCAATAGGAGCCGACAATGCTTAATTCGCAATATTCGAATAAAAGAATACTCATCGCTGATGATGAGAAGGTAATACGCCAGTTTTACATTGCAGCGCTTGAGTCTTTGAAAAAGATTACCAAAAAACCTGAGATCGCAGCTCTTGAAGAAACACTTTTCGGTGGGAGCTCAAAAGAAGTAGCTAATGAGCAACCTGATAATGAATATGATTTAACTCTTTGCACTAACAGTACAGAAGCTGTTGACTGTGTCATAAAATCGATTGAAGAGGGAAATCCATATGCATTGGTATTTCTGGATGTTAGAATGCCTCCTGGCCCGGATGGCGTCTGGGCGGCAGAGCAGATAAGAAAAATTGACTCGAACATTGAAATCGTTATCGCAACGGCTTTTTCAGATATTCACCCAAGGCAGATCACAAAAAAGGTACCGCCTGCTCATAAGCTTCTCTATTTACAAAAACCCTTTCACGCAACGGAAATAAGTCATTTCGCCTCATCACTAACAGCCAAATGGGCGATGGAAAAAGAGCTTCAAAAAATGCATGCCGGTCTTGAAATTCGTTATGTAGAGAAAAGTAATGAACTGGCTGAGGCAAAAGAGACGCTCGAAAGAATGCAGAGATTAGATGCCCTTGGTATGGTTGCCGGTGGAATAGCCCATGATTTTAATAACATTCTTTCCTGTATCAGTGGGCATACTGAAATAGCACTGATCTCATCATCGAAAGAAAAAAAACTTCTCGAAAGGATGCAGAGCATTAATCAAGCCTGTTTGAAGGCCAGAGATCTCGTTAATAGAGTTCTCACATTCAGTAAGCAAAATAAGCCTGAAATGATTCCGGTTCACACTGTGAATGAGATTAATGAGGCTCTTTCAATCTTAAAAGGCTCCATGGCAAATAATATAACTCTGGAGACTCGGTTTTCTGAAAAAGCGAAGCTTATTCTGGCAGATCCAACGCAAATTAATCAGGTTGTGATGAACCTTTGCACCAATGCTTTTCATGCCATGAAAGCTAATGGTGGGGTTCTTACAATTTCTGTTTCTAACGTTGATGTTGATAACGACCTCATCAGACAACACCCTCAATTGAAAACCGGTGCCTATATTAAATTGACTATTTCTGATTCGGGCCATGGAATGGATGAGGAGACAATCAAAAAAATATTTGATCCTTACTTCACAACAAAGAAAAAAGAGGAAGGTACAGGGCTCGGTTTGTCAATAACTCACAGTATTATTCAGAAACAGGGGGGAGCTATTAGTGTAACGAGCAAACCGTTTTCAGGAACAACTTTCGATATTTATTTAAAGTGTTTAAAGTGATAAACACTTTTAAAAAGTTTATATTAATTAGTTGATTTTAAATATTATAAGTTGCTACTGTTTTTTGGATCAAAACCCTCAAATAGCAATATAATTTAAATGATTATTATAGCAATAATTTTAGCATGTTAACCCAAAATTAGAGGAAAAGAAATGATGAATGTTGTTCCAATACTTTTTTTTGACTTAGCATGAATTGTTCCTCCGTGTTGCCTGATAACTTTATCAGCAATAAAAAGCCCCAAACCAGTTCCATGTTTTCCTTTCCCTGAGTTGAAGAGTGTGAAAATATTTTCAATATCAGCCTCATCAATTCCGGTACCATTATCTGATATTGTCATTTCCACATTACCTTGTTGCCTGGAAAAGGTAAAATTAACCTCATGATCATTTTTTGACTGATCTTCAAGGCATGCATCTATTGCATTATCAAAAATATTAATTAACGCTGAAATAAGAATCCCTGAATCTGCTTGGAATGTGAATTCTTCTGATGAAAGATCCTGTTTAACCAATATGTTTTGTTGCTCTGCTTTTGGGCTGATAATTTTAAGAAGATCATTTGTAAATTTTCTGGAATTTATTTTCTCCTTCTTAAGTTCTCTTTCTCTGGAATAAAAAAGAATATCAAGAACCATGTTCTTCATTCTTGAAGTCACAGTTCTAACCATATCAAGGCCTTCTACAGCCTGCTTTTGGTCCTTTCTTTTCAATGCGGAATCAAGAACATATACGCCGCCATCCAAGCCTGTCAGAAGGCCTTTTATGCCATGAGAAACTGAGCCTACCATGAGACCCAGTGATGAAAGATTGTTATTGATTCCCTTAACCGTACTTAAATCTGCCGAAATTATCATAATATTCGTGGCATTTTTTGTTGTTCCGGCAACTGGGGATGCACAAACAAGTGAAGATATTTCCTGTCCGTCTGTATCGATGAAGTTAATTTCAGCCTGTTCCAGATGATTGGTCTGTAACGCTTTACGCGCAGGGCAATTTTTACAGGGATGATTTTTTTTTCTGGTTACCTGGTAGCAGCAGGAACCGGTATAATCTCCGAATTTCTGTTTATACATATTATTGAGCGCTGTAATTTTATAATTATCGTCAATAATAAATATAACTACAGGGAGGTTATTCAGCAGGGATTTGAGCTTATTATTATCCTTCGTAAATTTTTGTATATTTTCAAGCTGGCATGTTTTTTTTTCAACGAGCCTTTCAAGATTCTCTGTATAATCAAAAAGCCCTTTTTTTATCATAATTTTTTCTTTAGCTGTTTTTACGGCTAGTTCCAGTGCTTTTATGTCAACAGGCTTTTTAATAAAATCCATCGCCTGGTTTCTGAAACTTTCAACCGCAAGATCGATATCTTCATATCCTGAAATAATTATTACTTCCGTTAACGGTGAAATTATCTTTATCTGTTTTAGAAGTTCTATGCCGTTCATTTTCGGCATAACCATATCTGTTATCACAATTGGAAATGGTTGTTTTTTAAAAACATCAAGAGCATGCTGACCATTTATGGCCGTAGAAAGGTCATATCCTTTTCCTGCAAGAGCTCTTGCAAATATATCACGGTGGTCTTCGTTGTCATCAACAACCAGAATTCTATTATAATTCTTTTCAAACAACATAAAAAATAGTCCTTATTGCAAACCAGAGAGCATAGTTGCTGTTTAACTTAATACTACATCCTTTTATGACACTCCCCGCACATTACCGGGCCCTTTCTTTCTTTCATATGACACCCTTTACAGTTTTTATGAAACGCTGTCGTCAGGGTTATTTCTTTGTTAAACATTTTTGGGGAGTGGCAGTCCGCACACGGCATATCTTCTGAGGATTCTGATTCGATTAATACTCCGTCTTCATATAGATGATGACAAATACTACAATCGTCAATCTTTGCGGTTTCATTGTGGCTGTCATGTATGAAATTTACTTTCGATTGAGTCGGGCTGGTATAGACTGAATTGTCAATATAGTCTGTTTCATCTGCCAGACAGGGTTTAAACATTGCAAACAAAAAGATAATCAGAGCAATAGTTGTACCGAATAATATCTTTAAACTTTGCATGATTAGCTCTCCTGTTGCCGATATGATTTATCAATAGTCATTGTCAGAATATCCACCATAAATTTTACCTCCATCCCAAGGTCATAGTGATCAATGATATCTTCGATACCACTATGGCAATTGTGACACGGTGCAATGACTATTTTCGCCCCGGTTTTTTTAAGTTGCTCAGCTTTTACCCTTGTACCTTTCATCCTCGTGGATTTATAGGTCGGGCCGCAGTTTATAACGCCTCCGCCTGCACCACAGCAAAAATTATGCTCCATGTTGGGATGCATTTCGATAAAGTTTTCACATGTCTGGTTCACTATATATCTTGCTTTTTTGTGAAGCCCTTTTCCACGGACAATATTACAGGGATCATGAAATGTAACAGGCTCCTTTATTTTTTCTTTTATAATTATTTTCCCCGTTATTAATAGTTCATAGTAAAATTCAATAGCGTGAATAATTGGAACTGGTGGTATTTTCCAGCCAAGCCAACGATTTCCTGTATCATATACAGAACGGAGTGCGTGGCCACATTCACCCATGACAATTCGTTTAACGTTTAATCTTTCCGCAGCTTCAAAATGAACTCTTTTTATGAGCCCCATAATTTCTTCATCGCCTGAAAACATTGCCATATCGCTATTATCCCATCCAGGTGATGCTGTCATTGTCCAGTTCACACCGGCAACGGTCATAAGAATAGCTGCATCATAAATAAGTTCAACCTGCACCCTTGGTTCAGGGGCTATGATAGAATACATAATATCAGAATCTTCTTTATCAAGCGGTATTCTCAGGTTGGGAATCTCTTCTCTGGCTTCTTCTTCCTGCCATTGAATTGTATCGATCCATTCGTCTTGTTTTACCCACATCTGATTCATTGTCGCTGAATGACTGTGGGCTGTGTCCTGAAGGTATTGAGGTGTTACTCCCAATTTATGGCATATTCGACGTACGACAAGTATAAGATAAGCAGTATCAATACCAAAAGGACAAAATATCACGCATCTCCTGCATAGATTACACTCTGTATAAGCAATGACGGCAGCACTTTTAATAAAATCAGCCGAAACCCTACCTTTTCTTTTGATCATTTGTGCCAGTGTCTGTTTTATTTTGCCGGAAGGAGAATAAACAGGATTTCTATCAAATGATAAAAAAAAGTGACATGCCTCTGAGCAAAGACCACACTTTACGCAAGTATTCATGTATGCCTTGAGCCTTGCTCCAGTTTCTGATTTAATAATAGTGCTAATCACTGCAGTGATTTTTTCATCCGTCAGTTTTTCGCAGCCTTTTTCAATGCCCTCATCTACAACCATCCCATCTATATTTTTTTCATCTGCCATGAAAGTTATGCCCCCGGTTATAGTGCAATCACTAAATCTTGTATATGGAACCTTTTCCTTAGCCATCTAAATATTTTTTACCAGTCTCTCGCTGTTTTTACTCCGCCAAACTCTGAAGACATATATATTCTGGTTAAAATACCAAAAATCATGTGATTTAATCTTGTAAACGGTATAACGGCTATCAGGATTTCACCGGACAGAATATGTATGAGATGTATTATTGAATAACCGGGTAGCTGATGGTAAGCCCAAAATCCTGTAATAAATGGGAGCACAATGATTGCGAGAATTCCAAAGTCAGAAACCGAAGAGATATATCGAATATCCTTAACAAATAGCCGTCTTGTCAGAAAAAAAAGACACGAACCTATGACTGCAAGAGTTAAGATATCTGAAATACGATCAGACATTACTATCCACGGTAGGTTCCACGCTTCATAAAAAAGGACAACATGAGATATAAAAAAAAGAGGCGCTACGAAAAGGGATATATGAAAAATAAAACCTGTAATAGTTAAAAAAGGCCTTTTCCTTGTTGTTATGGGCCAGAAAGGTACGATCCAGTGAGACATCGACCTTAAAGCGTACTTAATACTTAAAAATGAGAAAAGAAATCTTTCCTTTTTGATTGTTAAAACAAGAAGACTGATGATTCTTATAAGACTGCCAGTAAAAAACAATATTATCGAAAACCAGAGAAGAGGCCCGGTAATGTAAGTGTAGAATGTATGCATATATTAAACCCTTTTCTAAACTATTCACTGAATTTATCGACCGCGACGATATGACGACTATAAACATTACCTCTTATTGCACGTATTATCAGGCTGGCTCCGTCTTTGCTAAATACCGGGTCCCAGACCTTATCATAAAAAATTTTCCACAATACACCATTGAGGGTAATTGTATATTTCCCATTGAGTTCGACTTTAGCAGCTATATGAGAGCTGTCGGGGCTGAAGACCGGAGGCCAGACGCGGTCAAAATACAGATTGCATATTTTATTGTCATACACCAGGGTCTGTTTTCCCTTATGCATGATTACAGCAGCGACTCTTTTACTATCCCTGCTAAACACCATACCCGTAATTTTATCGCCGGGTTTTGTTTTCCATATTTTATCGTTTACCGCAATGGTCCATTTACCGAAGCTTTTTGCAATAATTGCTGCCAGTTTATTACCATCGGGACTGTATATAGGTTGCCACAACTGGGCAAATTTGTTTTTCCATAATATTTGTCCATTTTCAGCAATTGTCCATTTGGAATTAATTCTGACAGGTGCGACCACACCTCCTGTCACAGGGTTAAAGAGAGGCTTCCAGATGCATTCAAATGTTCTATCCCAACGGTGTCCATTCACAACTACTGTGTAATCATAAAGGTTTATCCTTACCCCAACTGCAAGTTGCCGGTTATCTTTGCTGAAAGCCGGATTCCACGTGTTTACATAAATATTATCCCAGGGCTCACCATCAATCGCTGCTGTAAAGGCTCCTTTTTGAAACGCATGAATATCTCCTTCATCAAGTTTTTTCACTTGTATTGATGCGGCACTTCTTTTTCCATCAGAACTCAGGACCATGTTCCCGATATTCGTGTATGTTTTTTTCCATGGAGTATCATCAATAGCTATGCCGTAATCCCCCTCTTTTTGAAAAGCAACAGCAACTGACTTTCCGTCCTCACTGAACATTGTATTCCAGATGTAATCATACCTGTTTTCCCAAGGTTTATCATCAATGGCAACTGTCCATTCCTCCGACTCTGACACCAGAGCGCTGAGTCTCCCATCCGGAGCAAAACGTAAAAGCCAGATTTTCTCATATTCTCCTTTCCATTTATTATCATTGACATGAACACCACATTGGCCATCAGATCGGAAGAG